>Ga0302347_1000258_pt1 | contig 94802 bp, 70 predicted proteins | sample PhyWR1_FD_202178 | JGI IMG/M metagenome (GOLD analysis project Ga0302347, IMG submission 202178) | Leaf surface microbial communities from wheat plants in UC Gill Tract Community Farm, Albany, California, United States - DLSL W.R1 (v2)... | ecosystem: Host-associated > Plants > Phyllosphere >... | reverse complement strand
TGTGAGGCGTTGAGCTAACCAATACTAATTGCCCGTGAGGCTTGACCATATAACACCCAAGCAATTTGAGTCGAAAGGCCAGATTGCGGTGTGTGAAGACGCAATGAACCGAAAGTTCGATGCTCACAAAACACCGACAGCTGTCACATACCCAATTTGCTGAAGCGAGGCCAAAAGGTCACGAGTCAGTACCCGAATTTCTTGACGACCATAGAGCATTGGAACCACCTGATCCCATCCCGAACTCAGAAGTGAAACGATGCATCGCCGATGGTAGTGTGGGGTTTCCCCATGTGAGAGTAGGTCATCGTCAAGATTAAATTCCGAAACCCCAATTGCGAAAGCAGTTGGGGTTTTGTTTTATGTAGAAGTCCACGAATTTTCACCGGAACGATGCTCAAGGTCGATCTGGTACACAGAATTTCTTGACGACCATAGAGCATTGGAACCACCTGATCCCATCCCCAACTCAGCAGTGAAACGATGCATCGCCGATGGTAGTGTGGGGTTTCCCCATGTGAGAGTAGGTCATCGTCAAGATTAAATTCCAAAGCCCCTGTCTGCTAACGCAGGCAGGGGTTTTGTCGTTTATAGGGAATTAATAGGCGTCAAATCAAAGATTCGCCATTGAAGGGTGTCATAGGCTGCTTTAATGATTTTTGGTAGTTCGGATTTACCGCCTGTCGGTTTAACACTCAAAAAGAGGATGTTTCCCACAAAACCTTAAGATTTCACTCCGTTTGGCCGAAAGCCTGATGAGCCATGCGTGCACCGAAATAGAGCGGCCCGAGAAGCCGGCTATACCGTTACATGGAATGTTCCGTTCGGCACGCTCATCCCCCTTTGGCAAAAGAAGTCGACGAAATGAATCTCAAGTTCAGCCACAAAATTCTGCTAGCTGCGTCAGGCGTCGTAGTCCTAGCCTTCGCATTATTCACGCTTTACAACGATTATCTGCAACGGAACACGATCAAGCAGAACCTGGAGTCGTCTATCCAGCAATCCGGTGAGCTGACCGCCAGCAGCGTGCAGAACTGGCTCAGTGGCCGAATACTGGTGCTTGAAAGTCTCACGCAGAACATTGCCCATCAAGGCGATGCCGCGGATCTGCCAGGTTTGGTGGATCAACCCGCATTGACCTCAAATTTCCAGTTCACCTATGTCGGTCAAACCAACGGCGTTTTCACCCAGCGTCCTGACGCCAAAATGCCTGACGGCTACGATCCGCGTCAGCGCCCTTGGTACAAGCAAGCCGTGGCCGCCGATAAACCCATGCTTACGCCGCCCTATATGGCCGCAGTGGGCGGGCAGATTGTCACTATTGCCATGCCGGTTAAAAAGAACGGTGAATTGCTCGGCGTGGTCGGTGGTGACCTGAGCCTGCAAACCTTGGTAAAAATCATCAACTCGGTGGACTTCGGCGGTATTGGCCATGCGTTCCTGGTCAGCGGTGACGGCCAGGTTATCGTTAGCCCTGACGAAGACCAGGTGATGAAGAACCTCAAGGATATCTACCCAGGCACCAGCGTCCGTATCGAGAAGATTAATCAGGACGTTGTACTCAATGGCCAGGATCGCATTCTTTCATTCACCCCCATCACCGGGTTGCCTGGCGCGGATTGGTACATTGGTCTGTCGATCGATAAAGACAAGGCCTACGCCCCGCTAGGTAAATTCCGCACATCTGCGTTAATCGCCATGCTAATCGCGGTAGTTGCGATTGCCGTGCTGTTGAGTCTGTTGATTCAAGTATTGCTGCGCCCCCTGACCACCATGGGTGTTGCCATGCAGGATATCGCTCAAGGCGAAGGCGATCTGACGCGTCGCCTGGCAGTCACCAGCAAGGATGAGTTCGGTGAAGTTGGCAGTGCGTTCAACCGGTTCGTGGAACGTATTCATGCGTCGATTTCCGAAGTGTCTTCGGCCACACGTCAGGTGCATGACCTTTCCCAGCGCGTGATGGCGTCGTCCAATGCCTCGATCATCGGCTCCGACGAGCAGAGCGCACGCACCAACAGCGTCGCCGCGGCGATCAATGAGTTGGGGGCAGCGACTCAGGAAATCGCACGGAACGCTGCTGATGCGTCCCAGCATGCCAGTGGTGCCAGCGAGCAGGCCGACGATGGGCGCAAAGTGGTCGAACAGACCATCTTGGCCATGTCGGAGCTGTCTCAGAAAATCAGCCTATCGTGCACGCAGATCGAAACCCTGAATGCCAGCACCGACAACATTGGTCACATACTTGATGTGATCAAAGGCATTTCCCAGCAAACCAACTTGCTTGCCCTTAACGCTGCGATCGAAGCTGCGCGTGCCGGTGAGGCTGGCCGTGGGTTCGCAGTGGTGGCCGATGAGGTTCGCAACCTGGCTCACCGAACCCAGGAGTCCGCCGAAGAGATCCATAAAATGATCACTTCGCTTCAAGTGGGTTCGCGTGAAGCGGTGACGACTATGAATGCCAGTCAGGTTTCCAGCGAGGAAAGTGTTGAGGTCGCCAACCAGGCCGGCGAGCGCCTGGTCAGTGTGACGCAGCGTATTGTTGAGATCGACGGCATGAACCAGTCCGTCGCGGCGGCCACCGAAGAGCAGACCGCCGTGGTGGAGACGCTCAACGTGGACATCAACCAGATCAATCTGCTGAACCAGCAAGGTGTGGAAAACCTCAACGAAACCCTGAGGGATTGCGATGCACTGTCACAGCAGGCCAATCGTTTGAAGCAATTGGTCGACAGCTTCAAGATCTGACTCGCCGGGGCACGCCGTAGGAGCGCGCCAACTCGCTCCTACGGCTTGTCGAGTAATTTACGTACGTTGTTCAGGGCGCTGTCGGCAAAGTCCTGCACGAACGCTTCGAACCCCTTGCGCGTTGTGTCTTCGGGTTCCGCGATGATCGTCCAGGTGACCTTGGCGCTCTGGGCGCCAAGTGCCTGCACATTAATCGCTGCCCACAGTCTGGCCACGCCCAAGGTGTTGTAGATCGTGGTCCATGTCATGTGCATGGCGTCGTCATCTCGACTGTTGAGTTGTTCGACCGCACAGTTGCCGTCATGGAAAATTTTTGTACGCAAAGCGCCCACGCCCGTGCCAATCATTTCAATGCGCGACAGGGCAGGGATAAAGGCATCAAAGTTGGAAAATCGCCCCACCAGATCCCATACACGAGCGGCCTCGCAGTTGACTATGACGCCGGCAACGATTGGCACGCCGTTTGGGTTGCGAATTAACGTATCGGGTTGCAGCGCTTTCATGAAGTTGTCCTGAAACGGTTCAAAGGAAGCCTATGGTTTTGAGGTAGTTACAGCCCTTGTCCAAGAGTGCCTGGTCTTTTTCGGGATACTGCTCGCCCATGTTTTGAACACCTCTGCGTGCGTTGTCATGCAGGATCCTCGTGGTATCGCCGATGTCTTTGTCCAGACGATCGAGATAGAACCCCAGTACCCCAAACAATGCGTTGTCCGGGCTCACGGCCCGCAGCGCCTGCTGCCATTGCGTCACGCTGACTCGCTCAAAGCGGTAACCCGCGCGACTGAACGCATCCAGATACTGCTCCCAACTCAACGGCTGTGGGTTATGCAGATTGAACACGCAACTATCGGCATTAAAACCGGCACTGTGAAAGGCGATAAATCGCGCCAGGAAGTCCACAGGCATCAGATCGAAATTCAAATGCAATTGCGGTAGCAGGCCTAATTGCAGCGACCCTTTGAGCATCAACATCAGGCGATTCTTGTGCGGTTGGCAAACACCGTTGCGGCTGTTGAAACTGATGTTGCCGGGGCGATGGATATTCACCCAGACGCCTTGCTCCACCGCTCGTCCCAACATTCGCTCAGCCACCCACTTGGAAAGGTTGTAGCCGTTTTTGATGAACAGCGGCAGCGACGCGCAGGCCGGAGCCTCGAGCACATGCCCTTGGGTGTCGACGCTGCTGGAAGCCGACAGCGTCGAGACAAAGTTGAGGATTTTCTTACTGTGGGTCTCACAGAGGCGCAGGCATTCGAAGACGGGGTCGACGTTGTCCCTGGTCAGTGACGCATAGTCCATCACATGGTTGACCTGTGCGGCGTTGTGCACCAGCACACCGAAGCCATGGGCGAGTGCGACATATGCGTTTTCGTCCAATCCCAGGCGTGCTTGGCTGATATCCGCAGCGAATACCTGCACACGACTCAGGTCCAGATGCTCCAACTGATAGTCGCGTAGCGCTTGGGTAAACCGTGCCGTCGCGCATTGCCCGGGCCGCTCGCGCACCAGGCACGCCACTTGAGTCGCACCGCCGGCCAGCAGCGCCTGAACAATATGGACGCCGACGAAACTGTTGGCCCCGGTCACAATCACTTTGCGCGGATCGCCTGCGCACGCGGCGGGTAGCATCTTGATGCTCCATTCGCGTTGCGCATCTCGTACGGCTTGGCTAGAGGACGCGTCGGGCAGCTCACCGTCCTCCATCAGCGTGGCGAGGGTACGAAGGGTGGGAGCTTCGATGAAATGGCTCAAGGCGAAACTGCGGCCAAATTGTTCGCGTACACGCAGTAACAGGGCCGACAGCAATATCGAGTGACCACCCAGATCGAAGAAGCTGTCATCGACGGATAACTCGGCGCCATCCAGCCCTAGAAGCACTCCCCATAGGCTGGCCAGGCGCGCTTGAAGCGGTGTGTGTGCCACACGGCGTCGATCTGCAATAGTGAGCCGCAACGGCTGTGCAAGCAGGGCTTGCCGATCGACTTTGCCATTGTCGGAACAAGGTAGGGCAGGCAGCTCGGCCCATGCATTCGGTTGCATGTAATCCGGAAGCCACTGGCGTGCGTGCTGTTTCAGCGCTTCGAGGGTCGAGCCGTGATCGGGCTGCGCAACAAAGGTGCAGATCCGGTCATCGCGGTCGATCGCCACGGCCACCTGACGATAGAGCCGGCTGTTGCGCAAACACTCCTCAATCTCCCGAGGCTCGACCCGAAAACCACGGATTTTTACCTGATCGTCCCGTCGTCCGCCCAGCAGAATGCCATCGGCGCTCCACTGTGCTAGGTCGCCGCTGCGGTAGGCCCGCAACGATTGGCCGCCCGGCAGCGGTAAGTCGACAAACGCGCTCGCCGTTTGCACCTGCGCATTCAGGTAACCCAGGCTGACGCCAGGGCCGACGAGGTACAACTCGCCCATCACCTGTTCATCCACGGGCTGCAGATGCTCGTCGAGAATCAGTACCTGGCTGTTAGCAATGGGGCGGCCGATATTGCGGTTGCTGTCATCCGGGGTGAATGTGCGTTGGGTTACCAGCACAGTCGCTTCGGTAGGACCATACAGGTTGTGGAACTGACACTGTCCAGCCAGGCGCTCGATGACATGGGGCTCGCACACATCGCCGCCGGTGAGCAGTTGCGTTAGGCCCAGCGGTTGATCCAGCGGCAGGATGCTGAGCAGTGCGGGGGGCAGGAACGCGTGAGTGACGCATTGCCGTCGCAGCAGCGCCAGCAGTTGCTCCGGATCGCGCCGTTGCGCTTCATTCGGGATGATCAGCTCGGCGCCGGCAGTCAGGGCGGGGACGATATCGATCAGCGACGAGTCGAAACTCAGTGGCGAAAATTGCAGGACCCGGGCGTGTTCATTCAATTTCATGCACGCCCCACACCAGGCGGTGAAATGTGCCAGGTTGCCCTGGCTCAGCAACACCCCCTTGGGCTGACCCGTGGTGCCCGAGGTGTAGAGCACCATACACGGTGCATCCAGGCACGGACGCTGTCGCATCGGCAAGGGTGGGTTGCTGACGGTGCAGGGCTCGATACTGCTGACATCCAGTGCGGTAAAGCGCTCCCGCAGAGGGTGTTCGCCCGCATCCAGCAAGAGCCGGGCTCCGGCAGTCTCCAGCATGAGCTGATGACGTTGTGCAGGCTGGTCCGGACCCAACGGCAGGTAGACCGCGCCGCTGCCCAGGACAGCCAGCATGCTCGCATACAGCTCAATGGATTTATCCAGACACACACCGACCACTGCGGGGGCTTCAAACGCCTCCAGCAAAAGGTGCAAGCGCTGTTGAATCGCCGCGGCCCGACGGTGCAAGTCGCGGTAGCTCACGGCATAGCCATCGATGTTCAGCGCCGGGCGCTCGGCGAAGGCGTGCAGGCTGGCTTGCACCCGTTCCATCACCGGCACTTGCGCCTTCTGCATCAATGCGGGGTTTGTCGTGCAATTGAATCGATGCATGAACGCCAACGCATCGAGCCCCAGCAGGCTCTGTTCGGGCCAGTCATTGGCCGTGGTGCTGGTTGGCACGTACGCAGGGTCCCGTGAGAATTCACTGACCTGCAGCGCGACCCAGTCCACCAGGGCGTTCATCACCTGCTTACGCTGTCGTTCGCCGTTACCCGTAGGCTCGTCGGCGATCTCCAGCACCCCGTGCAAACGTCTCTGGCGGTCATAGGCGCGCAGTTGCAATGCGGGCAGCCCGTACTCGGTGGCGGCGCCTACCCCCAGGCGCAGGCGGATACAGGGCGCTTCGCCGATATCGCTTGGCAGCGGCAGGCTACCGTCTTCAATCCACAGATCGACGGCTTCGTCCCCCGTCGCGTGGCCGTATTGCTCCAGCATCTGCCTGATAGCCTGCAAGGCAGCACTGGTGCCGTTCCAGCCGATGGTCAGGCGCTTCATGCCAATCTCCTATTAACCGGCAGGTAGTCGTTCAGTGCCCGCGCCACGCTTGGCGTTTGCAGCAGGCCGCTGTTATGCACAAAGCTCAGGATGTTGCCCATCAAGGGGTGCTGGCGATGGATGGGGAATGCCAGTGCGTTGATGTCATCGCGCAATGCGCGGCGCACGTCCGTGCTGACGTCTAGATGCTCGATCAGGTGCAGGTCGAAATTCTTTTGCAGTTGGTTGGTCAGGTAACGCGAGAGGAATGTCGGCAGCGCCTGAGCGATGGCATCGCGGTCGTTCGGGCTTGCGCTTTGCCAGTAGCTGCGCACCAGGCAGGTCCAGAACTGCGCGTGGCGCCCTTCATCGAACAGGTGGTCGGCCATCAGGCCCCGGATCGAGCCTTTGACGCTGCTGTCCTTGGAGAACGCCGCCACTTCGTGGGTGACGGTGTTTTCGGCAATGGCCACGCCAATCAGCTCCACGGCATCGCGCAAATGAGCCGGCACCTGCGCTTGCGCCGCTGGCAGGGCCAGGCTCAGTTCAATGTGTGTCGGCAGCTCAAGTGGCTCGATGCCTGTCATGGTTACGGTCTGTTGCAGGAAATCCAGAGCAACCAGCGCGTGGTAGTCCTCGTCCACCACGACGGTCATCGCGTCGACGCGACAGGCGAGGGGAAAGGGCAGCGAGAAGCGATTCTTGGCGATGGCGCGCGCAGTCTTGTCGACGATTTCCGTTTCGAAAATCACAACGTCATTGATGAACTTATAAAAACTTTGCACCAGCACAAAGTCGCGCCACTGCGGGCAGTGCTCGGTAAAGGTGGCACTGAGTACCAGAGGCTGGCGGCACAGGGGGAAGATCAATTTGTCGTCGTCTTCCAGCAAGCGGCGTGGACGTGTGCGAATGGTTGCGCGGCGCTCCCAATCGTCGGCAAAGGCTGGGTGACCGGCCATATTCATGGCTGCACCTCCAGCAGCGAGGCTCGAACCTCATCCCAAAGCGTGATCCGGCTTTGCATGGCTGCGAGAGCGGCGTCGTGGGCTTGTTGCGGGTAAGTCGGATGGGCATCGGTCAAACGCTCAAGTAAACGCTGCGCTGCCGGCCCGTGATCCTGAGCGTCCAGCTCGATATGACGGTTGAGGTAGGCACATAAGGTTGGCGCGTGCTCTCGAATCAACGTGCCGGCGTGCAGCAACTGCTCGAACATGCTTGGGATCACGCGTTCTCGACTATGAAGAAGCACCGCTGCTACGCAGTGGGTGGGGGCGTTCAATGCGATCTGCAACGTATCGCTGACAAAGCGGGCCGCGCCGCGCGGTACTTGAGCCCTAAGCAACGCCGTATTGGCGGCCAGGCCTTGGCGTTGCAGCGCAATGAAGTGTTCGATTGAAGCGGTGCTGGCACCGACTTCATCCATGGCTTCCAGATACAGCTGGAAATGGCTGCACTGGCCCTCTTGGGGGTGTTGGTCGGATTCTTCCTCCAGCACGATCTCGTTGATCAGGCGAGCAGCCGCCGGGTCGGTAGGCGGTAGCCAGGGCAAGCGTGTACAGGTCAGGTCTTGTTGGAGGCGTTTGAGCAGGGTCATGAAGTCCCAAACCGCGAACACATGACTTTCCATGAACTTTTTTAATGTGTGAATAGAAGTTATTTCTTTGAATAACGGGTGGGCGCAAAGGCGCTCTGCTCTTTGTGCAAGTAAGGATTGATACATGCTGGATGCCTATAAGTTATTGCGTCAACTGTGACTACAGCGATGGGCTTTTTTGAACGGCAAGTAGATAAGGGGATATAAGCCAGGCGTGGCGCAATCCCTCTGTCTAAGGGCTGCGCGCCCTGAATAAAGAGCCGGGTTAATGCCGAAGATAATAGTCAGGCTAACTAATTTGGCGAGCATATAAATGTGTTAGATGTTTTTCTAAATAATATCTTTTGTCAGTAAGTCGCTTTATATAGGTGGGAAAGTTCTTTACCGCGCGCCCTCGCCTTGAACCCGGTACTGATGTTGGCGTTCTTGGGAGGGCAGTCGTTATTGAATAACGCACGTCACGCGCTGTAGCAGCAACCCTGCCGCGCTCAAGGTGCAGGGCGAATGTTATGGGTTATTGCGGGCCTTTCTGACTGGCGACGTCCGGGCCATTGAGGTAAGTCCTGATCACTTCCATCCCACGCATCAAGTGATTGCGCAGGGTCAGGACGCTTTCCTGGACTTTCTTGCGTGCGACCAGGTTCAGCAATTCCCGGTGGTCTTCCTGGGACGTCTCGCCCAGCCCCATTGCTTCCAGATTGAAGCGCAGGAAACGCTCCTCTTCGTTCAACCCGTGCTCCACCAGTTTGAGCAGCCGCTGGTTAGGGGCTTTGCTGTAAAGGGTCATATGGAACAAGCGATTCAGGCGGCCTATCTCGGTGTAGTCTTTTTCTTGCTCCAGCGCACAAATCAACGCGTCAGCCTCGGCGATATCGGTGTCGGTGAGCAAAGGAATCGACAAGCGCAGCGCTTCGGATTCCAGCAACATCCGCAGCTCATAGGTTTCGGCCGAGTTGTCTTCGATCAACGGAGCGACCACGGCGCCCTTGTGAGTCACCACATGCAGCAGTGACTGGGCTTCGAGTTGGCGCAAGGCTTCGCGCACCGGCATGCGGCTTACCCCGAACAGGCTGGCCAACTCCTGCTGACGCATGGCGGTCCCGCAGGGCAGGCGCCCATCGAGGATGGCGTTGCGCAAGGTTTCTTCTATGACGGAGCGAGCAAGGTGGGCGGGAATCGGACCGCTAATCTTGATGCTGTTCAAAGGTGTAGGCTTCTGCGTCACGGTTACGCTGCCCTCCTTATTGGAATGGCTGATGGCTAATTGGATCCAAAGCACACTAGTGACTGCCCATAAGCTTGTCAAACACGCACGGTTTCGGCTTGTAAGTAGTTCAACACCACGCTCCGCGCACTCACAGCATGCCTTTATGGCGTCTTACAAACGGGATGGAAGCGCCCTCAGTCCAAGCAGCTTCGCTGCGAGCGCTACATCGTTTTGCCGCGCCGTTCACGCATATCGTTATGCGTAAACGGTATTTAAATTGAATTTCTTATACCTATAAAGTTTGTCTCCTGACTGCCTGGAGTGAACCCATGTCTGCCGCCTCTACCGCTTCACCCGCGTCGCTCGATGCACAAGTATTCGAGGTTCTTCCACTGCCCGGCAGCGTCGGTGCCGAGGTGGTTGGCCTGGACTTGTCCCGCCCGATCAACGACACGGATTTCGCGCGAATTCACCGCGCGCACCTCGATCACCATGTGCTGGTCTTTCGCGACCAGCGCATCACACCCGAGCAGCACATCGCGTTCAGCCGTCGCTTTGGCGTGCTGCAGATCCATGTGCTCAAGCAGTTCCTGCTGCTCAATCATCCGGAAATCCTGATCGTCTCCAACATCATCGAAAACGGCCAGGCTATTGGCTTGGGCGACGCCGGCAAGTTCTGGCATTCGGACCTGTCCTATAAAGCACTGCCCAGCCTGGGGTCGATGTTGCACGCACAGGAACTCCCCTGCGAGGGCGGCGACACGTTGTTTGCGGATACGCACAAAGCCTGGGACCAGTTGCCCGCGCATCTGCGCAACGCTGTTGAAGGCCGAAGCGCTGCGCACTCCTACACCGCGCGTTACAGCGAGACCAAATTCGAAGGCAACTGGCGCCCTACGCTCACGCCCGAGCAATTGGCCCAAGTCGCCGAAGTGGTGCACCCCATCGTGCGTACCCACCCTGAAAACGGCCGAAAAGCGCTGTTCGTCAGTGAGGGTTTCACCACTCGCATTATCGGTTTGCCTGAAGACGAAAGCCGCGACCTGCTGGCTCAGCTCTACGCCCACAGCGTGCTGCCGCACAACCTCTACCGCCATCAATGGCAGCCTCACGACCTGGTGTTCTGGGACAACCGTTCGCTGATCCATCTGGCCGCCGGTTGCCCAAGCCATCTGCGCCGCAAGCTGTTCCGCACCACCATCCAGGGCGACGCGCCTTTCTGATTCGGAGCATGACCATGTCCAGACACCTTCCATTTGCACGACTGGCCGCCACTGTCGGCCTGGGTATCAGCCTGCTGGCCGGCAGCCTGGCAGCGCCGGCGGTGGCCCACGCTGAGGGCGAGATTCGCATTGCCGAACAGTTCGGCATCGTCTACTTGCTGCTCAATGTGGTGCGCGACCAGCACCTGATTGAAAAATACGGCAAGCAGGAAGGCATCGACATCAAGGTCGACTGGACTCAACTGTCCGGCGGCGCGGCGGTCAACGACGCATTGCTCTCTGGCTCCATCGACATTGCCGGAGCCGGCGTCGGACCGTTGTTGACCATCTGGGATCGCACCTACGGCAAGCAGAACGTTAAGGCCGTGGCGTCCTTGGGTAACTTCCCCTACTACTTGGTCAGCAATAACCCCAAGGTCAAGACCATTGCCGACTTCACTGACAAGGACCGTATCGCGGTGCCGGCAGTGGGGGTGTCAGTGCAGTCGCGCTTTCTGCAATACGCCGCCGCCAAACAATGGGGCGACCAGGATTTCAACCGCCTCGACAAGTACACCATCGCCGTTCCGCACCCCGACGCCACCGCGGCGTTGATCGCCGGCGGCACGGAGTTGACCGGGCATTTTTCCAACCCGCCGTTCCAGGACCAGGCCCTGGCCAATCCCAATGTCCATGTGGTGCTCAATACCTACGACCTGTTTGGCCCGAACTCGCCGACGGTGCTGTTCGCCACCGAAAAATTCCGCAACGACAGCCCCAAGACCTACAAAGCATTTGTCGACGCTTTGACCGAAGCCGCACAGTTCGCTCAGAACGACAAAGGCGCGGCGGCCGATACGTACCTGCGCGTGACCAAGGCCAAGATCGACCGTGCCGAGCTGCTCAAAATCATCGACAACCCGCAATTCGAATTCAGCGTCACGCCGAAAAACACCTACCCGCTGGCGGAATTCCTTTATCGCGTCGGCGCCATTAAGCACAAGCCGCAATCGTGGCAGGACTACTTTTTCCAAGACGCCAAACCCCTGCAAGGAAGCTGAGATGAACGCACCGTTATCAGCCCACGCGACCAGCAATCTGCACCCTGCCGCGCCGTTACTGGCGGTGGATAACGTCAGCCTGGAATATCGCACGGCCGAGCGCGTGGTGCGCGCGACGCATCAGGTCAGTTTCGAGATCGACCCGGCCGACCGCTACGTGCTGCTCGGCCCTTCGGGCTGCGGCAAATCCACGTTGCTCAAGTCCGTTGCCGGGTTTATCAAACCCAGTGAAGGCGAGATTCGCCTGCTAGGGCAAAAGGTCGAACAGCCGGGCCCGGACCGTATCGTGGTGTTTCAGGAATTCGATCAGTTGCCGCCCTGGAAAACCGTCAAGCAAAACGTGATGTTCCCGCTGCTGGCGTCGAAAACCTTGAAGCGTGCCGACGCCGAAGACCGCGCACTGCATTACCTCGATAAGGTCGGCCTTAGTGCGTTTGCCGATGCCTACCCCCATACACTGTCCGGTGGCATGAAGGCGCGCGTGGCGATTGCCCGTGCGCTGGCGATGCAACCGAAAATCCTGCTGATGGACGAACCCTTCGCCGCCCTCGATGCCCTGACTCGGCGCAAGATGCAGGAAGAGCTGCTGCTGCTCTGGGAGGAAGTGCGCTTCACCTTGTTGTTCGTCACCCACTCCATTGAGGAGGCGCTGGTGGTGGGCAATCGCATTCTGTTGCTGTCACCGCACCCAGGGCGCGTGCGTGCGGAAATCCACAGTCATCAATACGACCTGCATAGCCTTGGCGGTGTCGACTTCCAGGCATCGGCGCGGCGGATCCACCGGCTGTTGTTCGATGAAGCCACTGAGGCCGAACCCGAGTTGGATTTTGCCGATATCCGCATCGCGTACTAAGGGGAGATTATGCGCCAGGAATACGAAATCACCCTCGAACCGCTGCTCAGCGTGCCGGTGGAACGCGACCTGCCGCTGCGCCAGCGCCTATGGCAACAGGGCTGGTTGCGCAAGGGCCTGATCCTGATCGTGCTCGCTGTCCTCTGGGAAGCCGTTGCGCGCTATCAAGACAACGACCTGCTGCTGCCGAGTTTTCTGCAGACCTTTCACGCGTTCTACGACGGTTTGCTCAGCGGCGAACTGCTCGGCAAAGTCAGCATCTCGCTGGTGGTGCTGATCAAGGGCTACCTGATCGGTATCGTACTGGCGTTCGCCCTGACCACGCTGGCGGTGTCGACGCAGGTGGGTCGCGACCTGCTCAGCACACTGACCTCCATGTTCAACCCGTTGCCGGCCATTGCGCTGCTGCCGTTGGCGCTGCTGTGGTTTGGCCTGGGTCAGAACAGCCTGATCTTTGTGCTGGTGCATTCGGTGCTGTGGGCGCTGGCGCTCAATACCTATTCAGGGTTCCTGGGCGTGTCCGAAACCCTGCGCATGGCCGGACGCAACTATGGCCTCAAAGGTATCCGCTTTGTGCTGTTTATTCTGATCCCGGCGGCGCTGCCATCGATTCTGGCGGGCCTGAAAATCGGCTGGGCTTTTGCCTGGCGCACGCTGATCGCTGCCGAATTGGTGTTCGGCGCCACCAGCGGCAAGGGCGGGCTAGGCTGGTACATCTTTCAGAATCGCAACGAGCTGTACACCGACAAAGTATTCGCCGGGTTGGCGGTGGTGATCCTCATCGGCCTGCTGGTGGAGAACCTGGTGTTCGATACCGTCGAACGGCTGACGGTCAAGCGCTGGGGCATGCAGCGCTGATAGATCCACCCTGATACGATTGCGCCCAGTTCACTCCTGACCGCTTACGAGTGCTTGGCATGCAACTACCGGATATGAACCTACTGGTCGCCCTCGACGCTTTGCTCGACGAGGGCAGTGTGGTCGGCGCCGCGCGCCGCATGAACCTCAGCCCGGCGGCCATGAGCCGTACTCTCACGCGCATACGTGAAGCGGTGGGCGACCCGATCCTGGTGCGCGCCGGGCGTGGCCTGGTGCCGACGCCCAAGGCCCTGCAGTTGCAAGAGCAGGTGCGCAACGTGGTCGAGCAGGCGGCGCTGTTGTTTCGCTCGGCCGACCAAGTGGACCTGAGTACCTTGCGCCGGCGCTTCAGCGTACGAGCCAATGACTTCTTTATCGGTGTGTACGGCGGGCGGCTGTTCGACACCATGGAGCGCGTCGCACCGCTGTGCGAGCTGTGTTTCGTGCCCGAAGGCGACACCGACGACGAAGCGCTGCGCGAAGGTCGACTGGACCTGCGTGTGAGCAACACCATGCCCGCCAGCCCTGAAGTGAAAGTACAAAATCTGTTCTCCACCACTTTTGTCGGCCTGGCGCGGCAAGATCATCCCTTGTTCGATGAAGAAATCACCGCCGCCCGCTTCGCCAGCTATTCCCACATCAGCATCTCGCGGCGCGGCATCGCCCGTGGGCCGATCGATACGGCCCTCAATGCCCAGGGCCTGGAGCGCCGCGTGGCGATGATCGCACCGGGGTTTCACGGCGCAATGTTTATGCTGCCCGACTCCGACCTGCTTCTGCCGGTGCCCAAGGAAGCGCTCTACAGCGCCAACCGACTGAAGCTGCCCCTGCGCGCGTTCCCGCTGCCCATCTCCTTGCCGACACTGGTGTTGGCCCAGTCCTGGCACCCGCGCTTCGACAACGACCCGGCGCACAAATGGCTGCGCGAGACCCTGCGTGAAAGTTGCCATGCCACCTGGCTGGAAGCTCAACCCACCTGACCTCTAAATCATGCAGGGTCAAAATGTGGGAGGGGGCTTGCCCCCGATAGCGGTGTGAAGATGGAAAAACCGTGGCTGTCACAAAGCATCGGGGGCAAGCCCCCTGCCACCTGGAGATTCTGGCCGGGTTCGGGATTGCGTTTGGCGCACTTATAAGCTGCCGATAAGTAACTTTTTGTTATGTGTTAGCCTGATTAAACTGCTCGGGTATTTCCTACGCCGAGTTACCTGTTCATGACGTCCCTCGCTGCCCCCACCCTTGCGGTCGCAGCCCAACCCACCGCCATCGCCCCGCCCGTATTCGGGCCGCGCATCATCATCGGCCTGGTCGGCGTGTTGCTGGCGGTGCTGGTGTCCGGTCTCAACGAGATGGTCACCAAGATTGCCCTCGCCGACATCCGTGGCGCGCTCGCCATCGGGTTTGATGAAGGCACCTGGCTGGTCGCCGCGTATACCGCCGCCTCCGTGTCGGCCATGGCCTTTGCGCCCTGGTGCTCGGTGACCTTTTCCCTACGGCGCTTCACCTTGTGGGCCATCGGGTTGTTCACCTTGCTTGGGGTGCTGTGCCCGTTCGCGCCGAACTACCAAAGCCTGCTGGCGCTGCGCACCCTGCAAGGCCTGGCCGGTGGCGCGCTGCCGCCGATGCTGATGACCGTGGCGCTGCGTTTTCTGCCGGCCAACGTCAAGCTGTACGGCCTGGCCGGTTACGCACTTACCGCCACTTTCGGCCCGAGCCTGGGCACGCCGCTGGCGGCGTTGTGGACCGAATACGTCGGCTGGCAATGGGCGTTCTGGCAAATCGTCGCGCCGTGCCTATTGGCGATGGCCGCCGTGGCCTACGGGTTACCGCAGGACCCGCTGCGCCTGGAGCGCTTCAAGCAATTCAACTGGCGCGGCCTGCTGCTGGGCTTCCCGGCGATCTGCATGCTGGTCATCGGTGTGCTGCAAGGCAATCGTCTGGACTGGTTCGAGTCCGGCCTGATCTCCTTCCTGCTCAGTGGCGGCAGCCTGTTGCTGGTGCTGTTCCTGTTCAACGAATGGTCGCAGCCGCTGCCGTTTTTCAAGCTGCAGATGCTGGGCCTGCGCAACCTCGCGTTTGCCTTGATCGTGCTGGCGGGCGTGCTGATGGTGCTGACTTCGGTGATCCTCATCCCGTCGAGTTTTCTCGCCCAGGTGCAGGGATACCGGCCGCTGCAAACCGCGCCGCTGATGCTGCTGATGGCGCTGCCGCAACTGATCGCGCTGCCGTTGGTGGCTGCCCTGTGCAACCTGCGCTGGGTCGATTGCCGCTGGGTGCTGGGGGCGGGGCTGAGCATGCTGGTGCTGTCCTGTGTAGGCAGCGCGCACCTGACCTCGGCGTGGATTCGCGACGATTTCTATGTGCTGTACCTGCTGCAAATCTTCGGACAGCCCATGGCCGTGTTGCCGTTGTTGATGCTTTCCACCGGCAGTATCCAACCGGTGGAAGGCCCATTCGCCTCGGCCTGGTTCAACACCGTCAAAGGCCTCGCCGCCGTGATCGCCACGGGTGTGCTGGATGTGCTGACCACCCGTCGGGTGCATTTTCATTCGAGCAGGCTGGTGGACGGCCTCGGTAATTCGCCCCTGGCCGACGCCGATGCCCCAGGCCTGGCGCACCGTCTGCATGAGCAGGCCGTAGTGCTCACTTCTTCGGATCTGTACTACGTCATGGCCGCGGTGGCGGCGGCGTTGATCCTGCTGATTTTCTGGATGCCCACGCGGATCTATCCGCCGCGCGCACCGACCTAGCACAAAGGAACTCCCATGAAACGCATTGACAAAATTGCCGTGTCGGCCATCGCCGTATTCGCCGTCGGCGTGCTGGTGTACCTGGCTGCCCCTGGGCTGTTGGGCAGCCGACAACAGACCACCAACGACGCCTTTGTCGCCGCTGACTTCACCCAGGTGGCGCCGCGCGTGGCCGGTTTTATCAAGGAGGTGCTGGTGGAAGACAACCAGCGCGTCAAAGCCGGGCAACTGCTGGCATTGATCGACGACCGCGATTTTCGCGCTGCCGCTCAGGCCGCCGATGCCGACACACTGGTGGCCCAAGCCCAACTGAAAAACGCCACCGCGACACTGGAGCGGCAAGCCTCGGTGATCGCCCAGGCTCAGGCCACGGTGGCGGCGGATCGCGCCGAAGTGGCCTTCGCCGAACACGAACTGAACCGCTACAACCATCTGGCCGGTGTCGGCGCCGGCACCGTACAGAACGCCCAGCAAGCCAAGACCCGCATCGACCAGGCCACCGCTCGCCTGGCCAAAGCCACGGCCGTGCTGGCGGCCGAGCGCAAGCAGGTGGAAATCCTCACGGCTCTGCGTGATGCCGCCGAGGGTGGGCTTAAACGTGCCCAAGCGGCGCTGGAAATGGCCAGTTATCAGCTGTCTTACACACGCATTGTCGCGCCAGTGGATGGCATGGTCGGTGAGCGCGCGGTACGGGTCGGTGCCTACGTAACACCGGGAAGCAAGTTGCTGGCGGTGGTGCCGTTGGCCGAGGCGTATGTGGTGGCCAATTTCCAGGAAACCCAGCTGTCCCACATGCATGCCGGTCAGGCCGTGCAGGTGCGCGTCGACAGCCTCGACGGTGAAGTGCTCGACGGCCACTTGGAAAGCCTGGCGCCCGCCACCGGAGTGACCTTCGCCTCGATCAAACCGGACAACGCCACCGGCAACTTCACCAAAGTCGTGCAGCGTATTCCGGTGAAGATCGTGCTTGAGCCCAATCAGCCGCTGACCGAGCGTCTGCGGGTCGGTATGTCGGTGGAAGCCAGCGTCGATACTCAAGCCGTAGCGCGACAGCGCGAGGTAGCCCAGCAATGAGACACCTCGCCTGGCTCACCCTCGGCCTGATCAGCCTGAGCGCCTGCACCGTCGGCCCGGACTTCCAGCCCCCTCAAAGCCAGCAGCCCGCGCAGTGGACCGAACCCCAAGGCCTTCAGGCTGCCAGCCATGCCGTCAGCGACCCTTTGCAGGAGCGCTGGTGGGACGTGTTCCACGACGCGCAATTGTCGGCCCTGACCCGGCGCGCCCTCAGCGATAACCTCGACTTGAAACTGGCCAGCAGCCGTCTGCAACAAAGCCGTGCGGTGCGCCAGGTAACCACTGCCGAGCGCTACCCGAGCGTCAACGCTACCGGCGCCTATCAGCGCAAACGCAACAGTGGTGAGGGCCTCAACGACCCGTCCGGCGAGAATGGCCGCGCCGCGTTCAACCAGTGGGACGCCGGGTTTTCCGCCGCCTGGGAGTTGGACTTCTGGGGCCGGGTCAAACGCGAAACCGAGGCGGCCGACGCCACGCTGCAAGTCGCGGAGAATGACCGTCGCGCCGTGCTGCTGTCAGTGCTGGCTGAAACCGCCCAGGACTACATCCAACTGCGCGGGGTGCAGAACATCCGTGCGGTCACCGAGCAAAACCTCGACGTGGCGCGACACAGTCTCAAGCTCTCGCAATTGCGCCTGGCCGACGGCGTGGCGACTGACCTGGATGTGGCCGAAGCCGCCGCCCAGGTCGCCGCCATCGAAGCACGCCTGCCCGACCTGCAACAGCGTCAGGATCAGTTGATCAACGCTTTGAGCCTGCTGATGGGCGAGCCGCCGCAAGCCCTGCATGCACAGTTGTCCAAGGCCGCTGCCGTCCCGCAAACCCAGCGCCAGGTCGCCATTGGCCTGCCGTCTGAATTGGCCGAACGTCGCCCCGATATCCGCCAGGCCGAGGCACGACTGCACGCCGCCACCGCCAGCATTGGCGTGGCCAAGGGCGATTTCTACCCGCGCATCACCTTGTCCGGCAGCCTCGGCTCCCAGGCCATGCAGCTGTCGGATTTCGGTGCGTGGGGCTCACGCGCCTTTGCCTTCGGCCCACAGCTGAGCCTGCCGCTGTTCAATGGCGGACGCTTGCAAGGCATGGTCGACTTGCGCGAAGCCCAACAGCAGGAAGCGGCGATTGCCTACCAGCAAACGGTTTTGCGCGCCTGGCATGAAATCGACGATCAACTGACCCGCTACAACGCCAGCCAACTGCGCCGCGACAGCCTGGCCGAAGCCGTGCGCCAGAACCAGATCGCCCTCACCACCGCGCAACATCAATACGTCGAAGGCGTGGTGGACTTCGTCAACGTGCTCACGGTGCAAAGCGCGCTGCTGGCGACCCAGGAGCAATGGGTGGAGAGTTCTACCGGCGTGTCCCTGGCCATGGTCGGGTTGTACAAAGCCTTGGGGGGCGGGTGGGAATCGGTATATCCGCTGCAAACGGCAGGGGGCTGATCGACAAAGAGTTTTGTCAGTGACGAAATAAGGTGTAATGATAATTGCTCTCAATAGTGTATCTGAGCTTTTCATGGACACCGCGACTGACGGCCAGCAACAGCTTCATCTTCTGTACCGCGACCATCACGGCTGGCTGCAAGGCTGGCTGCGCAAGCGCCTGGGCGATCGAGAGCACGCCGCCGATGTAGCCCAGGACACGTTCCTGCGGCTGTTGGTGTCCGGACGTTTTCCAGGTGACAAGGAAAGCCGCAGCTATCTGGCGCAGATCGCGCGCAATCTGGTGATTGACCAGTGGCGGCGCCTGCGTATCGAGCGCGCCTATCTGGAGAGCATCGCCCATCTGCCGGAGCCGGAGTCGCCGTCGCTGGAAACCCGCGCACTGATCCTTGAAACCCTGATGCAGATCGACGCCATGCTCGACCGCATGCCCGACAACGTGCGCCGGGCCTTCCTGCTATCGCAATTCGAGGGGTTAAGCTACGCGCAGATCGCCGAGCGCCTGGGTGTCACCATCAGCTCGGTGCAGAAATACATGACCCGCGCCATCGTCGCCTGTTACCAGGTGGTCTACGAAGAATGAAACATGACGCACCCATCGCCCCGGCCATTGTCGAGCAAGCCAGCGAGTGGTTGATGCTGCACTGGGGCGGCGAACTGCGCGGCGAGCAACGCCACGCTTTTGCCCAGTGGCAGGCCGCCGATGCGGAACACCGTCGCGCCTGGCAGCGTTTGCAGCAGTTGCAGCACACCCTCGGCGGCGTTCCTGCCGACAGTGCCCGCGCGGTGCTACGCGATACGCCGGATACCCAGCGCCGCGCCGCCCTAAAGCTGCTCGGCGCGCTCTTGATGGTCGGCGGCAGCGGCTATCTGGTGCGGCGTAGTGAACCTTGGCAAGCGGCATTCGCCGAACATCGCACGGCGACCGGTGAGATCCGCTACGTCACCCTCAGCGACGGTACGCGTCTGGACCTCAACAGCGATAGCGCAGTGGATGTACGTTTCAGCGCCACTGAGCGACGTATTCGCCTGATCCGAGGCGAGATCCTGCTGACCAGCGGCCACGATGCACTGCGCCCGCTGATCGTGGAAACGGCGGCCGGCGATGTGCAGGCGCTGGGCACTCGCTTTGCCGTGCGCGAACTGGGCGAGGGCAGCCGTGTCGACCTGTACGAAGGCCGCGTGCGCGTAACCCCGATGCATGGCGCAGCGGTGCAGATGAACGCCGGTGACAGCCTGTGGTTCGATCAGCGCCAGACCCTTGCGTTACCTGCGGTGGGCGCCAACGGCAGCAGTTGGACTGAGCATCGGCTGATCGCCGAACGCCAGCCGCTGGGCGAATTTGTCACGCAACTGAGTCGCTATCGTCCGGGCCTGTTGCGATGCGATCCGGCCGTGTCCGGGCTGTTACTCACCGGTGTTTTTCCGTTGAACGATACCGACGCGATCCTTGCCGCCCTGGAGCGCTCGTTGCCGGTGCACGTCCAGGCAGTTACCCGCTACTGGGTGACGATCAAGGCTCGTGTCTGAAAATATTTTCTCTGGCGCTTGTCGGTTTCTCCATCCCGTTCGGGATACCTCTTGAAAGCCAATCAAGAAGCGTTCTCACGGGGAGTCCTGCAATGCCGCACCGCCCAATCCAACCCTTGGCCCGCGCCCTGCGCCATGGTCTGTTTGTCGGCCTGATGGCGACCGCGCCGATGCTGCCGACCTTGGCCTATGCCGCCGAAGCCAATGAAGAAGTGCGTACCTACGCCATCCCGGCGGGCAGTCTCGACCAGGCGTTGAACCGTTTCGCCAGTGCCTCGGGCATCTTGTTGTCGGTTGATGCCACGCTTACGGAAGGTAAGCGCAGCGCCGGTCTGCAAGGGCGTTATGCGGTGGGGGCCGGTCTGGAGCGGTTGCTGGCGGGCAGCGGCTTGGTGGCGATGCAATCCCAGGGCGGTTGGTCGTTGCAGGCGAGCGCGTCTGACGGCACGTTGCAACTTGGGGCTACCCAGATCAGCGCCCAACAAGCCGAGGAAAGCGCCTGGGGCCCGGTGGACGGCATCGTTGCCACCCGCAGCGCCTCCGGCAGCAAGACCGATTCGGCGCTGGTGGAAATCCCCCAGACCATCAACGTGATCACTGCCGCCGAGATCAAGGCCCGCGGTGCCCAGAGCGTCACCCAGGCATTGCTGTACACGCCGGGCATGAGCGCCGGCGGCTTCGCCGACCGGGTCAAGTTGTTCGATGAACCCACCTCGCGGGGCTTCTCGCCCACACCCCTGTACCTCGACGGTTTGCACCTGCCCTATGGCGGTGGCAGCACTGGCGGCGCGCTGCAAATCGAGCCCTATTCCTTGGAGCGCATTGAAGTCCTCAAAGGCCCGGCTTCGGTGCTGTACGGGCAAAACCAGCCGGGCGGTATCGTCAATATGGTCAGCAAACGCCCCAGCGAAACCCCGGTACACCAAGTGGTGCTGGAAGCTGGCACCTACGAGCATAAAAGTGCGGCCATCGACATCAGCGGTCCGCTGGATGAGCAAGGGCAATTTCTGTATCGCCTGACCGGCCTGGCCAACGATGGGCAGGACGAGATCAACTACGTCGAGAACAAACGCCAGTTCATCGCCCCCAGCTTCACCTGGCGCCCCAACGACGACACCCATGTGACGCTGTTTGCCCAGTACCAGAAAGACAAAGGTGTGCCCGAAGCCCAAGGCCTGCCGGCGTCCGGCACCTTGTGGGCCAACCCCAACGGCAAGATCAAGCGCGATGTGTTTATCGGCGAGCCCGGCGTCAACCAATACAACCGCGAGCAGTACGTGCTGGGCTACGAGATTTCCCATCGCCTGAACGACACCTGGACCCTCAAACAAAATGCGCGCTACGCCGAGGTGGACGACCGTTACACCGCGCCGTTGCACGGCTACCGTTTCGTCGCCAACCCGGCCACCGGTGTGCAGGACCAACGCTACCTGCAACGCTTCGGTGTGGACTGGGCGCAAAACAACAAAGTGTTTGGCGTGGACAGCATCGCTCAGGCCGAATTCGACACAGGCGCGTTGTTCCACACCCTGATCCTGGGCCTGGATTACTACCATTCCGGCTCGCTGTTCCATGGCCTGTATGACCGCAACCCGCCGATCATCGACCTGTTCAAGCCGGTCTATGGGCAGCGCCTGAATTTTGGCCAGCCATATCGGTGGGATCGCACCATCACCCAGACCGGCCTGTACGTTCAGGACCAGATCAAGTTGGATAAATGGGCGCTGGTCCTGGGCGGGCGCTATGACTGGGCCAACGTCGTGAACAAAGAGCCCTTGACCGATACGCGCTTTGCCAGCAAAGACCAGGCGTTCACCGGTCGTGCGGGGTTGGTGTACCTGTTCGATAACGGCCTGGCGCCCTTCGTCAGCTACACGGAATCCTTCCTGCCACTGGCGGGCACCGACGTAAATAAAAAGCCGTTCGAGCCGTCTACCGGCAACCAGTACGAAGTCGGCGTGAAGTACCAGCCGCCCGGGCAGAAGAGTTTTGTGCAGGTCTCGGTCTATCAGCTGGACCAGGAAAATGTGCTCACCACCAACCCGGTGGACACCACCTACAGCACCCAAAGCGGCGCCATGCGCTCACGCGGCGTGGAGCTGGAAGCCAAGGCGGCCCTCAGCGACGCTTGGGAGATCATCGCGTCGGCCTCGCGTAACGACATCAAATACACCAAGGACAACGACGGTCGCCAAGGCCGCCACCCCGCAGGCATTTCGCCGCTCACGGCGTCGATGTGGGTCAATTACACCGTGCTTGGCGACACCCCGCTGGCTGGTCTCGGCGCGGGGCTGGGTGTGCGCTACGCCCGCCAAAGCCTGGGCGACTACTACGAAGGCGCCTTCAGCGTGCCCTCGTATAGCGTCTACGACGCCAGCCTGAGCTACGACCTAAGCCGCTCGCCGCTGAAACTCAAAGGCGTGAAACTGGCGCTGAACGTGCAGAACCTCACCGACAAGACCTACGTTTCGCAGTGCACCAGCGATCTGGATTGCTACTACGGGCAAGGACGGACGGCGGTGTCGAGCCTGACGTACGACTGGTAGCCAGGTGCCTAAGATCGCAACAGCATGAAGGTGGTGTCGTCGTGAGTTGAACAGCCGTCAAGGGTTTGCTGTGCAATGGCCCTGAGTTGGTTCTGGACAGACAGTTCGGCCCAGAACCCATCCGTCGCCATGATCCATGTTGTGTCTTTGATTATCTGCAAGGATTGAATGTGAGGCTCATGGCGGCGGCGGTAGCTCATGCAGTTGAGCAGAGTTTTCCGCGCAGGGCTGTTGGCGATGAGTGAATGGCTCAGATCACCTTTCCAGTTGGGGCCGCAGTGGGGTGGGCTTATCCAATTCAGATGCTGACCTTTTTCCAGATATCCAAGGCAACAGTCGCCTGCATGAATGGATATGGCGGTTTGACCGACTACCAGGAGCGCAAGATAGCTGGCGGCGGCAAAGGGGAAGTCCGGGCATAGATTTGAATGCACTCGATTGAGTGATGTGAGTGTCAGCGCCAAAGCCTTATCTGTGCAGGCCGCGACGGCAGTCGCTGAGTGAGAAAAGGTGTCCAGCAGATGGTGGCTCAGGGCTCGCGCCAACTCGCCACTGCCTGGTTTGGACGTACCGTCGGCAATCACGTAGAGATATGAATCTGCATTGCGTGCCGAACCGCAGGCGTCACGGTTTTCTGCTCTGTGGATACCTTGCCGACTGACACTGGAATGCAGGATCAAATGCGCACCCCGAACTCAATCAGTCTATCGAGGCGCTCGTAAATCAACGTTTCTCGATCGGGGTCTTGAGCGGTGCTTTGAATCACATCCTGAAACGCAGTGAGTCTGAGCAGAGACGAGAGCTCCTCGCCCACAAAGCGTCGTAGCTCGATAGGTGCGTGTTTTGTTTCTGCAATTAGCTCTTCCCGACCATCCAGCAGAGCGATGATGTCTTCAATATCGTTGGACATCAGTAGGTCGCCCTTGCCCCGGCCTAGATATGCCTGGAGTTTTGCGGCAAGAAACCAAGGGGCTGCGAACACCTTGATAGGCGTTCCATTAGGCAATGTGTAATCAATCGCATTTTCCAGCCCTCCGACAAACCAAGTATTGGAGAACCCCAGTATTTTTTCATCGGTTGGCATGAAATCGACTTTCAGCGCTCCTAGACGCAAGCGACAGGTGACCGTGTCCTGGCCTGTATTTTTGAACCCTTTGGTTTTAAGGGTTTCTTCAAGCCGATACCAAGCGGCAGTACTGGTCAGGTGGATGACCAGATCCACGTCATCGGTACCGCGAATGGATTCTTATGTGTATTCGTCGGTAATCAACAGGACGGTTGTACACCCACCGACAAAGGCCACTTGCTGGGGTAGCTCTGCCCCCAATGCGTCGGCGACCGCTTCAAGCATTTGCAACATCATTTCCCGAACTGAATTCAAAGGATCAACTCCCTCAGCAGTGCATCGGCTACCTTGGTCTCGCGCGGTCCGCCGATGCGAATTGCATCGACTAGAGCCAGGAAGTGATAGAGAAGCTCGTCTTTTTTTACCGCCCCAGGAACAGTTTTGTACAAGGGCGCGATTTCCTGACCTTTGCTTTTGCCATACGCATCTGGCCACACGGGGATGAGATCGCCACCGCTCATGACTTTGCCCGTCAGGATAGGGGCCCCGAATGCTGTTGGAATTCCACGAACGACGGCGCCAGGCTTTGCGGGAAATACGTAGCGAATGCCATATTTCACGAAGTCCAGAAGGGCTTCTCTTCTTACCAGAGGCTGCCCGCTGAGGCGGTTCGTGTGAATAAGGCCGATCTCTCGACAGCGATTCAGAGAATTCGATACCTCGCTTTTGCTCAACGCCAACGACGCAGACAGTGCTCGAACGGAGTAGCTATCACTGTTAGTCGGGAGCGTGTCACCGTCGCTATCCTCCCAACCTTTCCACTCACTACCTGCAAGGAAAACAAGCGTTTCGGCCTCTTTTCCGGTGGCCCGCTCTTTCACCGCCTGTAGTTCCAGGCTAATCAGTTTGAAGAGGATAACGATATCCTGACTTTTCATAGGGCTCCCTGAAGCGGCTGTCCACTGTCCATGGACCGTGGACGATTTCTTGCATGGAGGGAGAGCCCTGTCAAGAAAGGAATCAAGGATTCTGCAAAAACACCACATACCCCCGAAACCACTCGTTGCTCTGCAAATACCCCGGCGCCCGCCATTCACCGCCCTGAATCAAGCCGATCTTGAACGGCAGCCCCAGCCGATTCATCCGCGGCAAATACGCGGCGTAATCCGGGATGCTGTGGCGGCCTTGATAGGTCTGCACCACCACTTCATCCACCACGCCTTTGAGCTGGGCGATGGCGGCTGGGTCGGCGTTGCTGCTCCAGTCCATCAGGCCGGTGATGCTCAGCCGCAGGTCGGCGGGCAGGCGTTGGCGCAGGTCGCGCAGAAAGTCGGCGTATTCGTGCAGGTATTGGGTGCGGGCGTCGAAGTCGATCTGGATGCCTATCACCGGGTTGCCCGCGTCCCGCCAACGTTGCACCTGGCCGAGCAGCTGGGTGTAGATCGGTTCGGGCCAGCGCAGGGTGTGGGCGCGGTATACCACCCAGACCTCGCCCTGGGTCAGGCGCGGTACGCTCATGCCTTGGGCGATCAGTTGCACGCCGCGCTGGGGCGCGCGGCGGGTAGCGTTGATCTGGCCCTGGAGGATGTAGAGGGTCTTGGCCTGCTTGAGCACCGCTTGGGACTTGACGCCGCTCCATAGCCAGAAGGCGTCATAGTCGCGGGCGTCAACGGCACCGAAGGCCGGGCTCGCCAGTAGCAGCAAGCCTAGCCACAAGTGTTTCACCAGTAGTACTGCAGCGATTTGCCCCACTGGGTGTCGGCGTAGCCGCTTTTGAGCTGGCGGAACCAGGCTTTGCGCACGGCCGGTTCAACGTCCTGCCCACCGCAGCTGTTATAACCGGCCGGCGCGTAGCAGTTGATGGCGCGGAACAGCGCATAGGCTTTGTCCGTCTTCGGCGCCTTGGCGTCATTGATCACCTGCTTGTATCCGTCGAGCCGCGAGAAAGTGGTTCCTTTGAAGTCCGACGCGGTGCTGCCCAGGCTGCCGGCGGCGCGCGCTTGTTCCAGCGGCATGCTGTCCAGGTTGTTGCGCAGGATGAACTCGCCGAGGCAGTTCAGGGCCTGGGGGTTCTTGGCCTCGGTTTGCAGGGTCGCGGCAGTTTGCGCGATGGCCGGGCAGGTGTAGCCGGAGGCGGCTTTCTCGCCGTTCCACTGGAACAGTTTCAACGTCTGCCCTTCGCTGTAGACATAGCCCAGGCTGCTGCTCAACTTATCTTCGGGCACTGGCGTCGGCAGTTGCTTGAAGTCCTCGGCAAAGGTGGCGAACTGGCCGCGCAGCAGGTCTTTGTAGAGCAACACGAATTGTGCGGTCTGGCGCTCCACCGGATCGCTGGCCTGGGAAATCTGCTGGCGCAGCAGCTCCGGACCGGCGACGTTGCGCAACAGGTTGTAGCGCACTTGCTTGGCGCTGATCGGCGAGTCGGCGGCAAACACTTCGGCCAACTGGCCGCTGCGCTCGTAGTTCATGGCCAGGGCCAGTTCCAGTTGATCGCGCATCAACGGCAGTTTGGCCAGTGGCAGCAATTGCAGCCACAGCGCTTGGGCGCCTTTCCAATCTTGCTTGGCTTCCAGCGCCAGGGCGCGCAGGGTCTGTTGGCTGAAGGCGAAGTAATTCAGGCTCGACGGCACACTTTGCGGCAGCTGCTTCAGCGCGGCATCCGGCTGGTGCTCGATGTACAGCGCACACACCGCCAGCAGGTAATCGTAGAGTTCGGGTTCGCTGGCAAACAGTGCCTTTTGCTTCTCCAGGTCTGCGCGGGACAAGGTCGGCTGATTGCCGCCGCGCATCACCATCAGATCACTGACCAGTTGGATCATCGGCGTCTTCACTGGCTGGCTGTTGACCATCAACAACTTGAGGTCAGCCTCTTCCACCAGCTCATCCTCGGACACATTGCGCTGCGCGTCGCTGGCTTGCGTGAGGCTCCAGGCATACGCCTCGGCCAGTTTGCTGCCGTCATCGGCCAACCAGTAGACCCGCCGCAGCAGGCCGCGCGCGGACGCACTGTAATCGCCTTGTGGATAAGTACTCAGGTAGCTATCGAAAGCTTGCTCGGCATTGGCCAGCGCCGACTTATCCACACGCGCCAGAGTCGGCACGCCGTCAGCATCGTACGCGTCTGCCTGGGCCTGGTTCAGCGCAGTGCGGGCGGTCATGTACAGCGCGGCCTCTTTGAGCCAGGGCAGGGCACTGCTGCGGGCGGCGCTGAAGCCGCGCTCGGCTTCGGCAAAACGGCCGCTGTAAAAATCGGCGGCGGCTTGCAGGTAGGTGTACAGCTGCTGGCCGTCGGTCGATTGCAGTTGCTGTGCATTCGCCACGACCGGGCCGTCCCACTCGCAGGTGGTGAGCAGTTGCAGGCGGGCTTTGACCAGCAGCTCGCGTTCGGCGGCCGGCATATCGGCCTTGACCACTTGGCGCACAAACGCGGTGGCACTGTCGTCGTCGTTGCTGCGGCAGCGGCTGCCTTCACCCGTGACGAACGCCTCGCCGGCGGTGGTGTAGTCCTCGCGCTTGATGCCCAGGGGTTGCAGCAGATTGTCCAGTTCAGCCGTGGACGAGCTGTCCCCGCCGTCATCCGGTTCAGTGTCCGAGCTGCCGAGCAGCGTCAGACGATACACCGGGAACGGCACCGGGCCGAACCCCTCGGCCAGGTCATCTTCGCTCAAGGCATTGGGCGTCAGGCCCGTATTTTTCTTGTCGGCCAGCAGCAGGCGCAGGTTGACCCGGCTGTCGTTGCCAGGGCTGAGGAAAGGCTGGTTGCTACACGGGTCGAGGGTGTCGCGGGAAACACGCCAGTCGGGGTAGCACGAATCGTCGGAGCTGGCCTGGGCCTGCACGGAGAGACCGGCCAGCAGGGCCAGTGCCAGAGGTGACAAAAAACCGATGCGCATGAGGTGTCCTTGATCCTGGTGCTTGGAGGGGCGCAATCATAGCTTGATCTGACAATTGCTTTGGTGACTGCCTACACAATTTGCCGATTTGTCCGATTGGGGGTAGTGGCAATTTAATTTCGCTGACTTAGACTGCGGTCATCGTCAGGGAGTCGACCATATGAAGCAATTGCATGGATGGGCGTTGGGTTTTATCGGCATATTGGGCGTGGCTCAGCTGGCCATGGCCGAAGACCCGTTGTTGGATCATTCGCCTGCGACCACCGCCAGTGCCGGCAGCGAAGCACGGGGCGTGTTGCGTGCCCGCGACCAGGCGATGCTGGCCAGTGAGCTGTCCGGGCGCATCGTCGAGTTGCCGTTCAGCGAGGGTGAGACGTTCAAAAAAGGCGACACCCTGGCGCGTTTCGATTGTTCGGCCTACCAGGCCCAATTGAACGCCGCCCAAGCCGCCAGCCGTGGTGCCGGGGAAGAACTGGCGCACAACAAACAGTTGGCGGCGCTCAATTCAGTCGGACGCTTTGAAGTGGCCCGCGCCGAAGCGCGGTTGAGCGAGACCCAGGCCCAGTCCCAGGTCTACCAGGTACAAGTCAAACGCTGCAATGTGCTGGCGCCGTATGACGGTCAAGTGGTGCAGCGCAAAGTGCAACGCTATGAAAGCGTCTCGGCCGGCGCGCCGCTGCTGGAAATCGTCGATAACCGCAGCCTGGAAATTCACCTATTGGTGCCGTCGCGCTGGATGGGCAAGCTCAAGCCGGGGCAGACGTTCAGTTTTACTCCGGATGAAACTGGCCAGGCGTTCAGCGCTACCGTCAAACGCCAGGGCGCACGCATCGACGAGGGCAGTCAGACGCTGCTGCTGGTCGCCACCTTGCCCAATGCCACCGGCTTGATGGCGGGTATGAGCGGCACCGCCCACTTCGCGCAACTGCAATGAACGCACCCATGGCGGGGAACACCGAGCGGGTGTTCGCGCAATTTCTGGACCTCGAACGCCAGACCCGCGCCGCCCGCTCCACTGAGCAATTGGCCTACAGCTTGGTCAACGATGGGCAAGCGCTGTTCGGCTATCGCCACGCTGCATTGTTGATTGCCGGTAAGGTGCAGGCGGTCACAGCAGTGAGCAGCATCGACCCGAACGCGCCGTTCGTGGCGTTTGTCGAGCATGCGGTGGGGCAGTTGCACTCGCTCGACCTCGGCCAGACCGCGCGCGTGGTGCCTGCCGAGCAATTGAGCGATGCCGTGCGCGCCGACTGGCAGAGCCTGTCGGCCGAACACGTGTTCTGGTTGCCGCTGATCAACCCCCAGGGCCAGGTGTTTGGTGGCCTGTGGCTGGCGCGGGATACGCCGTGGAACCCGGCAGAGCAAGTCTTGCTGGCGCAATTGGGCGACACCTACAGCCATGCCTGGCACGCGTTGCAACCGCGCCAGCCGTGGCGCCTGCGCCTGACCCGCAAACGTCAGGTGGCGGTGGGGGTCGGGTTGCTGCTGATGTTGCTTATCCCGGTGCGCCAGTCGGTGCTGGCGCCCGCCGAAGTGGTGCCGCTGGCTGGACAAGTCGTCGCGGCACCCTTGGATGGGGTGATTGCCGAGTTCTTGGTTAAACCCAACCAGAGCGTGAAATCCGGCGACCTGCTGCTGCGTTTTGAAAGCACTACCCTGACCGCCCAGGCGGACGTGGCGGCGCGGGCCCTAGGTGTGGCGGAGGCGGAGCTCAAGGCCAATTCCCAGCGTGCCTTTGCCGATGCCGAATCCAGCTCGCGCATCGACTTGCTGGCCGCGCGCGTCGAGCAAAAACGCGCCGAACGCGACTACGCCCGCGAGCTGCTCAAGCGCAGCGAAGTGCGCGCCGAGCGCGACGGCATCGCGGTGTTTGCCGACGCCGAGCGTTGGACCGGCAAACCGGTGCAAACCGGCGAGCGCCTGTTGCAGATCGCCGACCCCGGCCAGGCCGAGTTGCGCATCGAACTGGCGGTAGGCGATGCGATTGCCCTGGCGCCCGACGCGCAGGTCGCGCTATTCCTCGACAGCGACCCGTTGCAACGTCACCTCGCCACCCTGCAACGCGCCGCGTACGAAGCGCAGCCCACGCCGGGCGGGCAGTTGGCCTATCGCTTGGATGCGCAGTTCGATGACGCGCCGCCGCGGATCGGCCTGCGTGGCACTGCGAAGCTGTATGGCGACCGCGCGCCGCTGGCCCTGTACCTGCTGCGGCGACCGTTGGCGGGCCTGCGCCAAAGCGTGGGCCTCTGATGAGCCTGCCCAAGCTGCGTGACGACCTGCAACTGTCCAGCGCCGGCGCGGCATTGGATGGCTCGCCGCGCTGGACCCTCGCCGACCCAGTGCGTGGGCGCTATTTCAAGCTGGGCGCCACGGCCATCCGTCTGTTGCGGCATTGGTCCCTGGGCGACCCGGAAAAAGTCCTGCAAGCTGCCAACCGCGAGCCGGGCTTGCCCCTGGGGAACAGCGAAGTCACCGAGCTGCTGAGTTTTCTACGCGCCCACGACCTGATCGCTGCCCTCGACCCCGAGCAACGCGCCAGCTATCTGTATAAAGCCGCCGCCCAGAAGCAGGGCCTGTGGCAGGTGCTGCTGCATCAATACCTGTTTTTCCGCATCCCACTGTGGCGCCCGGACACGTTCCTCAATCGCGCCTGGCCGTGGTTGGCGCGGTTTGGTCCGGGCCTGTTGCGCTACGGTTTGCCGATGACCCTCGGTCTTGGGGTGTTTTTGGTGGCGCGCGATTGGCAGCGCTTCCTGGCGACGTTCCCGCACCTGTTCAGCCTCGGCGGCGCCCTGGCGTTTGGTGTGGCACTGTTCTTCGCCAAGTTGTGCCATGAATTCGGCCATGCCTTCATGGCCAAGCGCGCCGGTTGTCGGGTGCAAAGCATGGGCGTGGCCTTCATGGTGCTGTTGCCGATGTTCTACACCGACGTCAGCGACGCCTGGCGCGTCAATGATCGCCGCGCCCGCTTGATGATCGGGGCCGGCGGGGTGATGGCCGAGCTGCTGCTGGCGTGTATCGCCTTGCTCGCCTGGTCGCTGTTGCCGGATGGACCGGCGCGCACGGCGGCGTTCATGCTGGCCAGCGCCACCTGGCTGACCACCCTGGCGATCAACCTCAACCCGTTCATGCGCTTTGATGGTTACTTTTTGATCAGCGATTTATGGGGCGTGGACAACCTGCAAGGCCGTGCCTTCGCGCTGTGCCGCTGGCGTCTGCGCGAACTGCTGTTCGGCTATGGCGAACCGGCCCCGGAGCCGTGGTCGCCGGCTTTGCAGCGACGCCTGTTGTGGTGGGGCTACCTGGCGTGGCTGTGGCGTGCGGCGCTGTTTCTGGGGATCGCGTTGGCGGTCTATCACCTGTTCTTCAAGCTGCTCGGAATCTTCCTGATGCTGGTGGAATTGGTGTGGTTTATCTGCCTGCCGATCTACAAGGAATGGCACGAATGGTGGAGCCGTCGCAGCCAGGCCCATGCGCCCCGGGTGTTGCTTAGCAGTCTCGGGTTGGGGCTGATCGTGCTGGCGCTGGTGGTGCCGTGGCGCAGCGCGGTGGAACTGCCGAGCATGCTCGAAGCGGGTCGTGTCAGTGCCTTGCATGCGCCGGTGGCGGCGCGGGTCAAGGCATTGCGGGTGGTGGACGGGCAGGCGGTGACCCAGGGCCAGGTGCTGATCGAACTGGAATCGCCGGACCTCGACGCGCGCCAAAGCATCGTGCGGCGCGAAGTCGAGATCCTGCAATTGCAGATGCGCCGCCAGGCTGGACGCAGTGAAACGGCGGCCGACGCCGGGATCATCGATCAGCGCCTGTCCCAGGCCCTGGCCGAATACCGCGGCCTCGCTGCCCAACGCGAACGCCTGCTGTTGCGCGCCCCCCATGCGGGCACCGTGCGCGATGTATTGCCGCAATTGGACGTGGGTCGCTGGCTGTCGCCCAAGGATGCGCTGGTGCAGGTGGTGGAGGATGGCGCGCGCCTGCGTGGCTACCTGGCCGAGGCCGAGTTGTGGCGAGTCGGACCAGGGGCGACCGGGCGGTTTATCGCCGATGACCCGATGCGCGCCGCGATCCCCGTTGAATTGACCGACGTTGACGCAAACGGCGTGGCTTATCTGGATCAGGAGGCGCTGACCTCCGACCATCACGGGCCAATAGCCGTACGCCGCGACGAAAACCAGCGTCCTGCGCCGGTACAGGCGCAATACGGCGTGCGTCTCAAAAGCCTGCAGACGATCGACACCCCCCGGCAGCCGTTGCGCGGCGTGGTGCTATTGCAAGGACGCAGCGAGTCGGTGCTGGGCACGGCCTGGCGTCGAGCGGTGGCGTTGGGCGTTAGGGAAAGCGGATTCTGACAAGGAGTGCAGACGATGATGAACAATCAGGGCGGGTTGGCGCAGGGCTTAGCGATGCGCCCGTCACGGGCCAGCGACGGGCCGTTTTTGCAGAAGCTCTACCATTCGGCGCGGGCGGATCTGCAGTGGATCGACGGCGAGCAAGAGAAGGTAGAAGAGGTCATCGCCCAGCAGTTCCAGGTGCAGGAGCGGGGCATGGACCAACAGTTTCCAGGGGCCCTGCATTACGTGGTGGAAAAGCTCGGCACGCCCATCGGTGCCTTGAGTGCCGACTTCGGCGCCAATGAAATTCGAGTGTTGTACCTGGCGCTTATCCCCGCCGCACGTGGCCAGGGCTTTGGTCGGGCGATGCTGCATAGCGTTCAGCAGGCCGCCACCCAAGTGTGCTGTCCGGTGGCGACGGTGGTGTGGGCGAGCAACCCCCATGCGCGCCAGCATTACCTGGCGCTGGGGTTTCGTGTGGAAGAACAGACACCGGCGGCGCAGCGGTTGGTGTGGTACCCGCCTCAGTTGAACACGATGCAAAAGTAACCGCGCTCGCCGTCACGCCCCATGGCGGGCTCGCGGGACACGAACACGTGTTCCAGGCACACATCCGGCAAGGGCATGCGGCATAAACCGTCGACGAACTCCGTCGGGCCGAGGCTGTTGAGAGACACACTGAAGCCCTCGCGTACGCTGCCCGGGAAACCGGACTGTGGCGACGGGCGCAGCCCCTGGACCTGAATTTGAAGTGCCGAGCCATCCGGCAGGTACAGCACGCTAGGCTGGGTCAGCAAGGGGCGAAAGTGTTCGAGGGTGACCTGATTCAACATGGTTCGGCTCCGCATCGGAAGTGCCGAGGCCCATGGGCCTCGGCCGGGGGGCATCATGGGCGTGAAGGATAAAGTCCTTCCAAGGCAATGCTGAAGTTGATCGCCAGATAGGGGTTCATAATGCCAACGGCCTGGCTCTGGCCGGCGCTGGCCGTCTCGCCGCTCAAAGCGCTGGTGACGCCCTTGAGTGGTACCGGGTTGGCGCCTTGTTGATCGGAATAGATCGTAGCGCTGCCCGGTCCTGGGCCAGAGGCGCCGATGTAGGCATTGGTAGGCGTAGGCACCGTTACTGGGTTGCTGACTACGCTGGTCAGTTGCACCGTGGTGTTGCCTGCGAGTGTGCCTGCGCCATGGGTGTGGGCGGGGAGGTTGCCGGCCAGCAGCGTGACCGACTCGCTGCCCGAGAATGCACCGATCGCATGGGGCGACAGCCCCGTGCCTTGGCCCATGCCCACCGGCACGCGGCTTTGCAGGTTCGGCAGTTGGAAGGTGGACTGACCGTTGCCGCCGTAGAAGGTGCCAATCAACGAAAACAGCACGGCGTTCTGTTGCACAGCCACGATCTGGCCATTGCATAACGCCCAGCCATTGGGTGCGTAGTTAAAGGCAAAAGACTGGATGGTGCCGATAAATACTTCCATGAGTCGCGAATCCTTGTGTGAGCTCTAGGGTCTTGGACGACGCCTATCGATCGGGCGCCATCGCAAAGCGTAGACGCACATTTGCGCTACGCCCAACGGTTGCGAAACCGCGAGCGAAACCTGGGCTTTTGCCCTAGAGTTGCGCGTGTTTGCGCATGTGTGGCGTTTACCCGGGAAACCGGCGGTATCAGGGGATTTGAGGTGCGACGGTCTGTGGTCGAGCAAGACGAAAAAGTGGGCCCATTTGCCGTAGCGGGCGCCTGGGAAGGCAGCCGTTGGCTGAGCCGGTTATGGTGGGTGCCGATCCTCGCGCTGGCCATAGCCACGCGGTTCTATGGCTTGACGGCCGCGGCGATCTGGGGCGACGAAGGTTCGAGCCTGCTGCTGAGCGAATATGCCGTAGACGACCTGTGGTTTCACGCGGCCCATGACGTGCACCCGCCGCTGTACTTTTTCATGTTACGTGGCTGGATCGAGCTGTTTGGCGACGGCATCTGGTCGATTCGTGCCATGAGTGCGATCCCCGGCGTGGTCGCCGTGGGCCTGGGCGTGTGGCTGATGCGGCAACTGTCCACACGCCGCGCTGCCGCGCTGGCGGGCGTGCTGCTGGCGTTGTTCCCAAGCGCCGTGCGCTACAGCCAGGAAGTGCGCATGTATTCGCTGCTGGCCGTGTGGCTGCTGGGCGCCACGCTGGCGCTGGTGTACTGGGTGCGCCAGCCCGAGCGCACGCGGTGCCTGGTGGCTTATGTGTTGTTGATGGCGGCCGGTTTTTATACCCACTACTTCACAGCGTTGTGCGTGCTGGTGCACTGGGCCTGGCTGGGCGTGTTGTGCCGCTCCCAGGCGCCCGGCCAGCGCCTGCTCACGCGTCCGGTGTGGTGGTGCGCAAATGCCGCGATTGTCGCGTTGTACCTGCCTTGGCTGCCGAACCTGCTGGATCTTGTTCAGCATGTCGAACAGCTCAAGGTCGGCGGTGATATTGGCTGGGAAGACCCGGTCACGCTGACCTCTGTGCCTTCGATGATCTGGCAGTTCGTGCTGCAGGATGAAGGTGTCGGCTTCTGGGCACCGCTGTTCTGGCTGTTTCCGCTATCGCTGGTGGCGGCGGTCGCGGTGACCGTCTGGAAGGAACGGGATAGTTACTCTCCGGCCTGTCTGCTGGCGCTGTTTTTTATGCTGCCGCTGCTGGTGGTATACGGCGTGTCGTTTGTATCGCCTGTGTTCATCGAACGTTACCTGACGGTGTATGCCCTCGGCTTGCCAATGCTCATTGCCCTGGCCATCGAGCGTCTGCCGACGCGCCTGTCGTGGCTCGGGGCGGCGTTGCTCGTGGTATTTGTCGGCGTTGAGCTGCTGGGTTTGAAGAACAACGCCACGGTGGATGTGCATGACCAATTCAACGTGCCGGTGGAGTTCGTCAATCGCAATTACCAGGAAGGCGATCGCATCGTGCTCAGCGACATGATGTGGTACTTGAGCTACGTGTATTACGACCAGACCGACGCCCAGTTGCAGCTCTACACTCCGCCCAAGCCCGACGGCACACCGACCCGGCCAAACGCCTATGGTTTCGGCACCCTGGTGGATCAGGACGGTGGACGCATTTACCTCGACCGTCTGTCGGCTTTACCCGCCCAGACCCGCCGTGTCTGGCTGATCAGTAGCAACGAAATGCCGGATGATTTCGCGCCGATTCCCGACGGTTGGCGCCAAGTGTTGCAGCAAGATGGCGGCGGTGCGCGGGCGCGGCTGTTTTTGCTGTGTGTGGGGCCGACTCTATGCAGCCTGAAGGGTGCCGTTAATTTCGAAACAGTATTAAATCGGATGCGAGTAGTGGCAATTTCATACTAGTGGCTGTAGCAATCCTGAGCTAATCTTGGTGACAAAGGAATTGTCCTACAAAGTGGTGAATGGATTGCCGTATCACTTTATTTCCGGCTTGCCGCGCTCCGGCTCGACCTTGCTTTCTGCCATCTTGCTGCAGAACCCGCGCTTTCATGCGGGCATGAGTAGCCCCGTGGGCCTCCTATTCAATGGCGTGCTGGCGCAGTGCAGCGCCGGCAGTGAATTTGGCTCGGTGATTGACGCCGACACCCGCCGCCGCCTGCTGCGCGGCCTGTTCGATTCCTACTACGCCGACAAAACCGCCACGCCCGTGGTGTTCGACACCAATCGCCAGTGGTGCGCGCGCATGCCGGCGCTGCATGACCTGTTTCCCCAAGCCAAAGTCATCGCCTGCGTGCGCAATGTCGCGTGGATCATGGACAGCCTGGAGCGCCTGTACCGCGCCAATCCCTTCGAAAACACCAAGCTGTTCAACGACGATGTCGAGCGCAATACCGTGTACAGCCGCGTCGAGACCCTGGCCCAGCGCAACCGCATGGTCGGGTATGCGTGGTCGGCGCTCAAAGAGGCGTACTACGGCGAACACGCCGACTCGATGCTGATCGTCGACTACGACCTGCTGGCCCAGGCCCCCGAGCGGGTCATGCGGCTGGTCTATGAATTTATCGGCGAGCCGTGGTTCGAGCACGACTTCGACAACCTCAGCTACGACGCCCCGGATTTCGACCAGGACCTGGGCGTAGCCGGCCTGCATCGGGTCAAGCCACGGGTGGCGCTGCAAGCGCGCCGCAGCCTGTTGCCGCCGGATCTGTTCGAGCAGTTCGCCCATATGGATTTCTGGCGTGACGGCAGCCTGAGCGCCGCCAATGTGATTCGCACCAAAGCCGACGCCGCGATCAGTTGATCGCGGTTTTTTTATTTGTGGGTATCAGCATTCGACAAGCGGGTGAGCAGCATGTGGTGGAGCAAAGGCAAGGCACGGCAAACGACAACGCGCGCCCGCACGCAGGCGACGCCGATGATCATGTCCCTGGAACCGCGCATGCTGTTCGACGGCGCGGTCGCCGCCACGGTGGCTGATGTGGCGCAGGCCGACAGCCATGCCACGGCTGCCGATGCGGCCGCCAAGGCGCCGACCGCCGAGCACGCCGGCGCCGTCGGCGAAACCCACGGGCAAACCGATGCACCCGTGACTCCGGCCCCGGTTACTGTGCCGGGTGAGTCAGTCGTATTCGTCGATGCACGGGTCAAGGACTCCGCCGAGTTGCTCAAAGGCGTCGCCCCCGGCACCCAGGTGGTGCAGTTGGATGCGAGCAAGGACGGCCTGCAACAGATCGCCGATTACCTGGGCAGCCACCAGGGCGTCAGCTCGGTGCAGATCATCGCCCACGGCAACTCGGGTGACTTGTGGCTGGGCAACACCTATTTATCGGCAGACAACATCGCGGCTCGTAGCGAGGTGCTGGCGCAGATCGGGCAGGACATGAACGTCGGCGGCGACATCCTGATCTACGCCTGCAACACGGCAGCGGGCGATAGGGGCATCAACTTTGTCGACTCGCTGGCGCAGCTGACCGGGCGCGATATTGCCGCGTCCAGCAACCGCACCGGCGCGGGCAGCGACTGGACCCTGGAAATCGCCACCGGCTCCATCGAGAGCCGCACCGCGCTGGCCTACGGGAGCATGTCGGGGTATCAGTACAGCCTGGCGACGGTCACGGTGCTCAATAATGGCGACAGCGGTGTCGGCAGCTTGCGGCAGGCCCTGAGCTCCGCGGTGTCGGGGGATACCGTGGCCTTCGGTGCTGACATGACGATCAACCTCAACAGCCAGCTGATCATCAGCAAGAACCTCACCATCGACGGCGATCGCAACAATGATGGTGTGGCAGACGTGACCATCAGCGGGCAGTACAAAACCCAGGTGTTGAGGGTCAACTCCGGCGTCACCGCGACCCTGGATGGGCTGATCATCACCAAGGGCCTGGCCGCCGGCAACGGCGCTGCGGCGGGGACCGACGGAACGGCGGCCATGGGCGGCGGCATTGTCAACTACGGTAACCTGACCTTGACCAATGTCACGGTGACCAGCAACGCAGCCTCGGGCGGCGGTGGCGGTGGCGGGGTTACTGCGCCTTATGTCGGTGGCGCGGTCGGTGGCGGCGGTGGCGGTGGCGGCGCGCTCGGCGGGCAAGCCGGTGGTCACGGTGGTACTTCCGGCTTTGGTACAGGCGTGTATGGCGGCACTTCCGGCAGTGCCAACACCGGCGGCAACGGCGGCGGCTATAACCCCAACTACATGGGCGGCAGGGGCGGCAGCAGCACCGGCGGCGCGGGCGGCGTGGGCGCGGCCAACTACAGCAATGGCGGCGCCGGTGGTACGGCAAACAATGGCACGATTTCCATTGGCGGCGGTGGCGGCGGCTCCGGTTGGGACAAACCTGGCCGGGCGGGCGCCTCGGCCAGCGGCGGTATCTACAACGGCAGCACCGGCACACTGACCGTTGTCGGCACGTCGGTGATTACCAACAACATCGCTGCCGGTGGCGGCGGTGGTGGCGGTGGGGGCCTGGGTGGCTCCGCCGATTCGGGCGGCGCGGCCGGCAAAGGCGTCGGCGCGATCTGGAACAAAGGCACGCTGTTGATGACGGCTGCCAACTTTGCGGCCATGAGCGGTAACGTCGGTGGCAGCGGCTCCGGTGGCCCTGCGTCGGGCGGCGGTTCCACGGGCGCCTCCGTAGCGGCCGTGAACAACATCTTCAATGACGGCGGCACGGTGAACACGGCTTATTCCCCGGGGCCAACCGCGACCATCGTGATGGCGGATACCGCGTTGAAAATCGGCGATACCTCGCTGGTCACCATCACGTTCAGCCGTGCGGTGAGCGGTCTCACCAACGCCGACCTGACGATCGCCAACGGCACCTTGACCGCTGTGAACAGCCTCGATGGCGGCATCACCTGGACCGCGACGTTCACGCCGACCAGCAACATCACCGATGCGACCAACCTGATCACCCTCGACAACACAGGGGTGGTCGCGATCAACGACGGCTTGGCTGGCGCGGGCACCACCAATTCGGCCAATTACACGATCGACACCGTGCGGCCAACCGCGACCATTGTGGTCGCCGACACCGCGTTGAAAATCGGTGAAACCTCGCAGGTGACCATCACGTTCAGCGAGGCCGTCACCGGTTTCACCAACGCCGACCTGACCATCGCCAACGGCACCCTGAGCGCGGTCAGCAGCAGCGACGGCGGTGTCACCTGGTTCGCGAACTTCACACCCAGCGCGAGCATCACCGACACCACCAACCTGATCACCCTGGACAACACTGGCATCGCCGACCTGGCGGGCAACGCCGGCAGTGGCACCACGGATTCCAACAACTACGCCATCGACACGGTGCGGCCGACCGCTTCCATCGTGGTCGCGAACACTGCCCTGAGCATCGGTCAAACCAGCTCGGTGACCATCACCTTCAGCGAAGCGGTCACCGGGTTTACCAACGCCGACCTGAGCATTGCCAATGGCACCTTGAGCGCGGTGAGCAGCAGCGATGGCGGCATCACCTGGACCGCGACGTTCACGCCGACCGCGGGTGTCAATGACACCACCAACCTGATCACCTTGAACAACACCGGCATCAGCGACTTGGCAGGCAATGCGGGCAGCGGCACCACTGATTCCAATAACTACGTCATTGACACCCAGCGCCCAACCGCGACGATCATCGTGGCGGACAGCAGCCTGAAAATCGGCGAATCCTCACTGGTGACCATCACCTTCAGCGAGGCGGTGACCGGCTTCAGCAACGCCGACCTGACGATCGCCAACGGCACCCTGACCGCTGTGAACAGCCTTGATGGCGGCATCACCTGGACCGCGACGTTCACGCCGACCAGCAGCATCACCGACGCCACCAACCTGATCACCCTGGACAACACCGGCATTGCCGACCAGGCCGGCAACGCCGGCAGCGGCACCACTGATTCCAATAACTACGCCATTGATACCGTGCGGCCAACGGCGACGGTGGTGGTGGCCGACAGCGCGTTGAAAATCGGTGAAACCTCGCAGGTGACCATCACGTTCAGCGAGGCCGTCACCGGTTTCACCAACGCCGACCTGACCATCGCCAACGGCACCCTGAGCGCGGTCAGCAGCAGCGACGGCGGTGTCACCTGGTTCGCGAACTTCACACCCAGCGCGAGCATCACCGACACCACCAACCTGATCACCCTGGATAACACCGGCATTGCCGACCTGGCGGGCAACGCTGGCAGCGGCACCACCGACTCCAACAATTACGCCATCGACACCCAGCGCCCGACCGCGACCATCGTCATGGCCGACCCGGTGCTGAACGCCGGTGAAACTTCGCTGGTGACCATCACCTTCAGCGAAGCGGTCACCGGGTTTACCAACGCCGACCTGAGCATTGCCAATGGCACCTTGAGCGCGGTGAGCAGCAGCGATGGCGGTATCACCTGGACCGCCACCTTCACCCCGACCGCGGGTATCAACGACGCCACCAACCTGATCAGCCTGAACAATACGGGGGTGAGCGATCTGGCCGGTAACTCGGGCTCGGGCGTCACCAACTCGGCCAACTACAGCATCGACACCGTGGCGCCTACGGCGACCATCGTCGTGGCGAATCCGGCCTTGAACGTTGGCGCCAGCTCACTGGTGACCATCACCTTCAGTGAAGCGGTCACCGGGTTTACCAACGCCGACCTGACCGTCGCCAACGGCACCCTGAGCGCCGTGAACAGCGTCGACGGCGGCATCACCTGGACCGCGACGTTCACCCCTTCGAGCAATGTGACGGACGCCACCAACCTGATCACCCTGGACAACACGGGGGTGCAGGCGGCGACTTCGGGGAACGTCGGCAGCGGCAGTTCGAATTCCAACAACTACGCCGTCGATACCCAGCGGCCCACCGCCACGGTGGTGGTCAACGACAACGCGCTGGGGATTGGCGGCACGTCGTTGGTCACGATCACGTTCAGCGAGGCCGTCACAGGCTTCAGTTTGGCTGACATGACGGTCGACAACGGCGCGCTGTCGAATCTGTCGACCAGCGACAACATCACCTGGACCGCGACGCTGACGGCGGTGGCAGGCATCACCCAGGGCAACAACCATGTGGTCGTCGACAACACCGGCGTGGTCGACACCGCCGGCAACGCCGGTTCCGGCACCACCACCTCGAACGCCTATGCGGTCGACAGCCAGCGCCCGACCGCGATCATCGTGGTCGCCGATTCGGCCCTGAGCGCGGGTGAAACCTCGCTGGTGACCATCACCTTCAGCGAGGCGGTTACCGGTTTCACCAACGCTGACTTGAGCGTGCCCAATGGCACCCTGAGCGCCGTGAGCAGCAGCGACGGCGGTATCACCTGGACCGCCACCTTTACACCGACCGCGGGTGTCCACGACACCACCAACCTGATCAGCCTGAACAATACGGGCGTGAGCGACCTGGCCGGCAACGCCGGCACGGGCACCACCAACTCGGGTAACTTCACCATCGACACCGTGCGCCCAACCGCAACGATCGTCGTGGCCGACAGCAGCCTGAAAATCGGCGATACCTCGCTGGTCACCATCACCTTCAGCGAAGCGGTCACCGGCTTTACCAACGCCGACCTGACCATCGCCAACGGCACCTTGAGCAACGTGGCCAGCTTCGATGGCGGCATCACCTGGACCGCGACCTTCACGCCGACCACCAACATCACCGACGCCACCAACCTGATCACCCTGGACAATACCGGTGTCGCCAACGCCTCCGGCAACGCCGGCAGCGGCACCACCGACTCGAATAATTACGCGATGGATACCGCGCGTCCGACGGCCACCATCGTGGTCTCGGAAACGACGCTGAACATCGGTCAAACTTCGCTGGTGACCATCACCTTCAGCGAAGCGGTCACCGGGTTTACCAACGCTGACCTGAGCATTGCCAATGGCACCTTGAGCTCGGTGAGCAGCAGCGACGGCGGTATCACCTGGACCGCGACCTTGACCCCGCTCGCCAGCATCACCGACACCAGCAACGTGATCAGCCTGGACAACACCGGCGTCAATGACCTGGCGGGCAACGCTGGCAGCGGCACCACGGATTCGAGCAACTACGCCATCGACACCCAGCGCCCGACGGCAACCATCGTGGTCTCCGACGCGAGCTTGAGCGCCGGCGAAACCTCGGCGGTGACCATTACGTTCAGCGAGGCGGTCAGCGGTTTCACCAATGCCGACCTGAGCATCCCCAATGGCACCCTGAGCACCGTGAGCAGCAGTGACGGCGGTATCACCTGGACGGCCACCTTCACGCCGGACGTGGGCATCCGCGACACCACCAACCTGATCACCCTGAACAATACGGGGGTGAGCGACCTGGCCGGCAACGCTGGCGCGGGCACCACCAACTCGGCCAACTTCAGCATCGACACCGTGCTGCCGACGGCTACCATCGTGGTGGCGAACCCTGCGTTGAGCATCGGTGAAACCTCGCTGGTGACCATCACGTTCAGCGAAGCCGTCAGCGGTTTCACCAACGCCGACCTGACCATCGCCAACGGCACCCTGAGCGCCGTGACCAGCGGTGACGGCGGCATCACCTGGACTGCGACCTTCACCCCGACCAGCAGCATCACCGACGCCACCAACCTGATCACCCTGGACAACAGCGGCGTGGCCAACGCCTCCGGCAACGCCGGCAGCGGCAGCACCGACTCGAACAATTACGCGATTGATACCGTGCGTCCTACCGCGACCATCGTGGTGGCGGATACGGCCCTCAGCGTCGGTCAGACCTCGCAGGTGACCATCACCTTCAGCGAGGCGGTGAGCGGTTTCACCAATGCCGACCTGACCATCGCCAATGGCACCTTGAGCGCGGTGAGCAGCAGCGACGGCGGTATCACCTGGACAGCCACCTTTACCCCGGCGGCCGGCATCACCGACACCACCAACATGATAACCCTGGACAACACCGGCGTCGCCGACCTGGCGGGCAACGCCGGCTCCGGCACCACCGATTCCAACAACTACAGCGTCGACAGCCAGCGGCCGACAGCCACGATTGTCATGAGCGACAGCGACCTGCGCCCGGGCGAAACCTCATTGGCGACCATCACCTTCAGCGAGGCCGTCACCGGCTTCGACAACAGCGACCTGAGCGTGGCCAATGGCAGCCTGAGCAACGTCAGCAGCAGCGACGGCGGCATCACCTGGACGGCAACGTTCACGCCCACGTTGAGTGTGACCGACACCACCAACCTGATCGTGCTGAACAACACCGGCATCTCCGACCTGGCGGGCAACAGCGGCACCGGCACCACCAGCTCCGCCAACTATGCCGTGAACACCGAGGTGCCGACGGCAACCGTCGTGGTGGCCGACACGCAACTGAAAGCGGGCGAAACCACCCAGGTGACCATCACCTTCAGCCAGGCCGTCAGCGGCTTTACCAACGCTGACCTGACCCTCGCCAACGGGACTCTGAGTGCGGTCAGCAGCAGCGATGGCGGCGTTACCTGGACCGCGACGCTCACGCCGACCAGCAATATCACCGACACCAGCAACCTTATCGTGCTGGACAACAGCGGCGTGACAAATGCCTCGGGCAACAGTGGCGTCGGCACCACGGACTCCAACAACTACAGCATCGATACCCAGCGGCCGACCGCGACCATCACCGTGGCGGACGCCCTCCTGGGCATCGGGCAAACCACCACGGTCACTGTGACCTTCAGCGAAGCGGTCAGCGGGTTTGACCTGTCGGACCTGAGCGTGGCCAACGGCACCTTGTCCAACCTTGCCACCAGCGACGGCGGCAAGACCTGGACGGCCACGTTGACGCCGACCGGCGCAATTACTGACCCCACCAACCTGGTGGTGCTGGACAACGGCCTGGTCAACGACGCTGCGGGCAATGCCGGTGCAGGCATTGCGATTTCCAACAACTATGCGCTCGACGCCGACCGGCCAACTGCGACTATCTCCGTCGCCAACCCGAACCTCACTGTCGGCCAGACCACCACGGTAACGTTCACCTTCAGCGAGAAAGTCAGTGGCTTCGACCTGGATGACCTGAGCGTGGCTAACGGCACCTTGTCCAATCTGTCCACCAGCGATGGCGGCAAGACCTGGACGGCCCTCCTCACGCCGACGGCCAACCTTAATGACCCGAGCAACTTCATCACCCTCGACACCAGCCTGGTGACGGATGCGGCGGGCAATGCCGGAAGCGGTTTCAGCAACTCCGGCAACTACGCGATCAACACCGTCGCGCTGACCGGCGACCCGCTGTTCCGCGTCGATGGCCCGATGGCGCCACCGAGTGCGCCGGACGCGCCGCTGCAACCGATCATCTTTGGCCCGCCCAGCGGCAACTTGGGCTCGCCGATTGGCTTCCCGGCATTGTTCGAGCAGCGTGAATTGGGTGGCGGCTTGCCACCGATCGGCAACATCTTTATCCGCAACAACGCCCTGGCGCCGAGTTATATCGCCCAGGTATTCGGCATCGATGGCGGCAATGCTGCGGGTGCCTCTGGGTTCCTTGGGTTTGGCGGCGGCGATGGCGGGGTGTTTGGTTCAAGTACCTTGTCGGGCCTGTTCAACCGCGAAAACCACGGTGACGCGAGCGACTCCAAAGCGTTCGACAGCAAGTCGATCAAAAGCTCGGGCGGTGCACTGGGTGCGCCGACCTTCGGCCAGCAATTGCACCAGATCAACGACAAAGAACAGCGCCAGGTCATGGACTTGGCGCTGGCACTGCAGCAGGTCGGCATCAGCGAAATGCAGGCTTGAACACACTCAATTAAAGACGCAGGAACAGGGGCAGTCCACGGATGAATACAGCTCAAAAGTTATTCGGTGCCAGCTTGCTGGCTCTTGCAATCAGCGGGTGCGCAGTCACCAGTGACCCCATCGAGCGCAGCGTCAGCGAGCAACGCGCGCGCAGCGATCTACACGGCATGTACAAGGGGCAGGAGCCGTTAAGCGGCCCGCTGACCCTGCACGAGGCCATGGCCCGCGCGGTCAAGTACAACCTCGAAGGCCGTTTGAAGGTGATGGAAGAGGCGCTGGCCAAGCGTCAATCCGACCTGTCCAGTTTCGACATGCTGCCGCGCATGGCCCTGTCCGCTGGCTATGCCGGGCGTAACAACACCAACGCCTCCAGCAGCCAGAGTGTGCTCACCGGCACCCAGTCCCTGGAACCCTCGACCTCCCAGGACCGCGACCGTCGCGTGGCCGACCTGACCATGGTGTGGAACGTGCTCGACTTCGGCGTGAGTTACATCAGCGCCAAGCAGCAGGGCGATCAGCGCCTGATCATCCAGGAACGTCGACGCAAGGTGATCAACACCATCGTGCAGGACGTGCGTTCCGCCTACTGGCGCGCGGTGGCCGCCGAGCGTCTGCTGACCCAGATCGACAGCCTCATGACCCGTGTCGACCAGGCCCAGGCCAATAGCCAGAGCATGAGCGAACAGCGTATCGGCGACCCGGTCCAGGCGCTCGGCTATCAGCGTGCGTTGATCGAAGCCACGCGCCAGTTGCAAGAGCAGCGCCGCGCCCTGTCGTTGGCCAAGACCGAGCTGTCGACCCTGATCAATCTGCCCATGGGCACCGAGCTGAAACTGGCCACGCCCGATGACTACAGCGTTCCTCAGCTCAAGGTGAACCTGGCCAGCCTGGAGCAGGAAGCCCTGGCCAACCGCCCGGAACTGCGCGAGCAGGATTACCAGACCCGCATCAGCGCCGCCGAAACCCGTAAAGCCATGCTGCGCTTGCTGCCGGGGCTGGAGTTTTCGGCCGGCGGGCATTACGACAGCAACTCGTTTCTAGTGGACAACCGCTGGGCCGACTACGGCGCCAAGGTCACCTGGAACCTGTTCAATGTGATCTCCGCCCCGGCGGCCATCGACGTGGCCAAGGCCGGTGAAGAAGTCGCCACCGCCCGGCGCCAGGCGATGTCGATTGCGGTCCTGGCGCAACTCTACGTGGCCAACGCCAACTTTCAGGACGCGGTGCGCCAGTTCAAAACCAGCGAACAACTTGCCGATATCGACGGGCAAATCCTCGGTCAATTGCGCAACCGTCATGAGGCCGCCGGGATCGGTGAGCTGGACCTGATCCAGGGCGAACTCAACACCTTGCAGGCCGACCTGCGCCGCGACCTGGCCTACGCCGATCTGCGCAACGCCTACGGGCAGATCTTCGCCAGCGCCGGTCTCGACCCGCTGCCGGAGCAACTGGACTCCGACCGCGTGCAAAGCATCGCCAGCGCCCTGGCCAGCCGCGAATCGGCTTGGGCGGCGGGCAATATCGCTGCACCAGTGCCCCGTGCCGTCGCTCAATAACTTGGTAGCGCCGACGGCGAGCATCACGCGCCGTCACCGCGAAGCGCGCAATGGGCATCGCGGCGTGGCGATCCTGCTCACCGGCCTGCCGGCGTCGGGTAAGTCCACCTTGGCCCAGGGCCTGCAAGCCGCCTTGTTCGAACAGGGCCGACAGACCCTGGTACTCGACGGCGATACCCTGCGCGGCGGGCTCAATCGAGACCTGGGTTTTTCCGATAAGGACCGCCTGGAAAACATCCGTCGCGCCAGCGAACTGGCGGCTCTGCTGGTGGACAACGGGCAGATTGTGATCCTGGCAATGATTGCGCCACTGACGCACCTGCGCGCGGTGTTTGCCGAACGCCTCGGTGACGATTATCGCGAAGTGTGGTGCAGCGCCTCGCTGGCAGTGTGCGAAGGCCGCGATCCCAAGGGGCACTACGCCCGTGCGCGTAAAGGCGAGTTGCCGGGGTTTACCGGCATTGGCTCCCCCTATGAACCGCCGCCCCTGGCATCGCTGGTGTTGGACACCGGCGTGCTGTCGGCGCAGCAGGGCGTCGAGCGGTTGTTGGCCTGGTTGGCGCCTGAGCTAGACTCTGGGCATTCATCTTCTCAGGAGCCCACCATGGAATCGCCCGTGCACAGCTTGCCGTCGCTGTTCAAACAGCTTGGACTGCCGGATGACCCGGTCAGTATTAATCAGTTTGTGACCGCCCACTCACCACTCAAGCCGGATTTGAAGTTGGCAGAGGCGTTTTTCTGGACAGACAGCCAGAAAGCATTTTTGCGTGAGGAAATCTTGGACGATGCGGATTGGGCGGAGGTGGTGGATGAGTTGAATCTGATGTTGCGGGATGGCCGAGGGGTGTAAAAAAATCTTTTGAAAATTGTGTTTTCGTAAAAAAAAGGTGAGCAGTAGAAAAATCTGGGCGCTAATCGCCTGGGTTATTTTTTCTTGGGGGATTCACCTTGGCGACAGTCGGATATGCCCATCACTCGAATCGGCAGCGCCACCTGGATGGCGAGGCCGCACAACAATCCTGAAGCTGACACCGATCCAAATGTGGGAGGGGGCTTGCCCCCGATTACGGTGCGCCAGTGACAGCTTGTTTACCTGACCCACTGCTATCGGGCTCGCGCCCCCTCCATCCATCGCTAAATTGTTTCAAAACTTGACGCAATTCGATCCCTTCGCCATATTGATAGTTAGCAAACTAACTGTATGCGAACTATCCAGTGCCTCAATCCCTCGAACAACTCCAGATGAACCTCAGCAGCAGCATGGTGGTGGGCGCCCGTCATTGGCGCAAAATCTGCCAGAGCACGCTGGTGAGCTACGGTATTTCCGAAGCCTGCGCCGTGCCGTTGTTGATGATCGGCCGTTTGGGCGACGGTGTGCATCAGGTCAAGGTCGCCCATGCGTCGGGGATGGAAAGCCCGTCCCTGGTGCGCCTGCTCGACCAGCTGTGCAGCGGCGGCTATGTGTGCCGCACCGAAGACGTCCACGACCGCCGCGCCAAGGCGTTGAGCCTCACCGAACGTGGTCGCGAACTGGTGCAGGCGGTGGAGGCGCAACTGGTGCGCCTGCGCAAAGATGTGCTGGCGGATATCGCGCCCGCCGATATGGAGGCGGCCCTGCGGGTGTTGCGCGCCTTTGAGGCGGCGACGCTTTGAACGGATTTTTCACCGGTTTCCCGCCCGCCCGCGACTGGTTCTACGGCGTACGCACCTTCGCGGCGTCGATGATCGCCCTGTATATCGCCATGCTGATGCAGATGCCCCGTCCGTATTGGGCAATGGCCACGGTGTATATCGTTTCCAGCCCGTTTGTCGGCCCCACCAGTTCCAAAGCGCTGTACCGCGCCATCGGCACCTTGATGGGGGCGGCGGCGGCGGTGTTTTTTGTGCCGATGTTCGTGCAATCGCCGTACATCCTGGTGGTGGTGATCGCGCTGTGGACGGGCACCTTGCTGTTTCTGTCCATGCACCTGCGCACGGCCAACAACTACGCGCTGATGCTGGCCGGCTACACCTTGCCGTTGATTGCCCTGCCGGTGGTGGACAACCCACTGGCCGTGTGGGATGTGGCCGAGGCGCGTACCGAAGAAATTTTCCTCGGCATTGTGGTGGCCGCCGTGGTCGGCGCGATGTTCTGGCCACGACGCCTGGCGCCGGTGTTCGACGGTTCGGTGGCCAAGTGGTTTGCCGATGCGCAGGTCTACAGCCAACGGTTCCTCACGCGCACGGTGCAGCCTGACGAAATCAGCACGTTGCGCGGCGGCATGGTCGCCACCTTCAACACCCTGGAATTGATGATCGGCCAGTTGCCCCACGAAGGCGCGCGTCCACAGACGGTGCGCAATACCAAGGAGCTGCGCGGGCGCATGATCCACCTGCTGCCGGTGGTGGAGGAGCTGGATGACGCGCTGTACGCCGTCGAACAGCGCGCGCCGCAGTTTCTCGAACGCCTCAAGCCGCTGCTGGACGCCACCGCCCAGTGGCTGCAAAGCAGTGCCGACAATCCGTCCCTGGACAGTTGGCGCGCCCTGCGTGACCAGATAGAAGCCCAACAGCCCAGGGGCGACGCGCTGGATGATCGCCACACCTTGCTGTTTTCCAACGCGCTGTACCGCCTCGGCGAATGGGTCGACCTGTGGCAGGACTGCCGCAGCCTGCAAACCGCCATCCACTGCGAGAGCCAGGACACCTGGCGCGCCGTCTATCGCCACTGGCGCTTGGGCCGGCTCACGCCGTTCCTCGACCGTGGCCTGATGTTCTACTCGGCGTTTTCCACCGTCACCGCGATTATCGTCGCCTCGGTGCTGTGGATTCTGCTGGGCTGGACCGACGGCGGCAGCGCGGTGATCCTGGCCGCCGTCGCGTGCAGTTTCTTCGCCTCGATGGACGACCCCGCGCCGCAGATCTACCGGTTCTTTTTCTGGACGGCGATGTCGGTGCTGTTTGCCAGCCTCTATCTGTTTTTGGTGCTGCCCAACCTGCACGACTTTCCGATGCTGGTGCTGGCGTTCGCGGTGCCGTTTATCTGCATCGGCACGCTGACCGTGCAGCCGCGCTTCTACCTGGGCATGCTGCTGACGCTGGTTAACACCTCGTCGTTCATCAGCATCCAGGGCGCCTACGACGCCGACTTCCTCAACTTCGCCAACGTCAACCTGGCCGGGCCCGTGGGACTGCTTTTCGCATTTGTGTGGACGCTGATTGCGCGCCCGTTCGGCGCCGAACTGGCGGCCAAGCGCCTGACGCGCTTCAGTTGGCACGACATCGTCGGCCTGACCGAGCCGGCGACCCTGGCCGAGCACCGGCACCTGGCCGTGCAGATGCTCGACCGTTTGATGCAGCACCTGCCGCGCCTGGCCCTGACCAATCAGGACACCGGCATTGCCCTGCGCGATTTGCGCGTGGCGCTCAACCTGTTGGACCTGCTGGCCTACTCGCCGCGCATCCTCGGCGTGCCGCGTGTGCTGCTCAACCAAGTGGTGGAGGGTGTGGGCGGTTACTTCAAGGCGTGCCTGAAAGCGGGTGAACGCTTGCCCGCGCCCAGCGGTCTGCTGATGACCCTCGACCGCACGCGCCGCGCCCTTAACGGCCAGGGCCTGCAAGGCGAAGACGACACCCGCCTGCATTTGCTGCATGCGCTGGCCGGCCTGCGCCTGGCGTTGTTGCCCGGCGTGGAATTTATTGGCGGCACGGAGATGCAAGCGCCGCTACCCGATGGAGCGCCTTTATGATCGGTGATCTGGATATCAGCGGGGTGTTCCTGCCCACGCTGCTGGTGCTGATGGGCATTACGTACGTGCTGTTTCTGGTGGTGCATGGGTTGTTGACCCGTCTCCACTTCTATCGCCTGGTCTGGCACCGGGCATTGTTCAATGTGGGGCTCTACGCGCTGTTGCTGGGCGCGGTGGACTCACTCAGTCGATACCTGATGACATGAAAAAACCGTTTTTGACTATTGGCCGTGTGGTCCTGACGCTGCTGATCGTGAGTTTTGCGGTCGTGGTGGTGTGGCGCATGGTCATGTACTACATGTTTGCGCCGTGGACCCGTGACGGCCATATCCGTGCCGACATCGTGCAGATCGCCCCGGACGTGTCCGGGCTGATCCAGCGCGTGGACGTGCACGACAACCAACTGGTGAGCAAAGGCCAGGTGCTGTTTGCCGTCGACCAGGACCGCTTCAAGCTGGCCCTGCGTCAGGCCCAGGCCGCCGTGGCCGACCGCCAGGAAACCCTGGCCCAGGCCCAGCGCGAATATAAGCGCAACCGTGGCCTGGGCAACCTGGTGCCCAGCGAGCAATTGGAAGAAAGCCAGTCTCGCGTGGCCCGCGCCCAATCGGCCCTGGCCGAAGCCCAGGTGACGGTGGACTCGGCGCAGCTCAACCTCGACCGCTCGGTAATCCGCAGCCCCGTGGACGGCTACGTCAACGACCGCGCGCCGCGCACTCAGGAGTTCGTCACCGCTGGGCGCCCGGTGCTGTCGGTGGTGGACAGCAACTCGTTCCACATCGACGGTTATTTCGAAGAGACCAAACTCGACGGCATCCACGTCGGCATGGGTGTGGACATCCGCGTGATCGGCGACAACGCCCGCTTGCATGGGCACGTGCAAAGCATCGTCGCCGGCATCGAAGACCGCGACCGCAGTAGCGGCTCCAACCTGTTGCCCAACGTCAATCCGGCGTTTAGCTGGGTGCGCCTGGCCCAGCGCATTCCGGTGCGCATTGCCTTTGATGAGGTGCCGGCGGACTTTCGCATGATCGCCGGACGTACCGCCACGGTGTCGATCATTGACGACTCAACCAAGGCCGGAGCCCGGCCATGAAGCAGTTGTTAGCCATCGTTGCCCTGGGTTCTTTGCTGTCGGCCTGTCAGATGGTCGGCCCGGATTACCAGGTGCCGGACACCGCCGCGATCAAGCGCGGCGATCTGCAAGGGCAACTGCCGTCCGATGGCAAGAACGTGGTGTCGGCGCCGGTGCCGACGGATTGGTGGAAGCTCTACAACGACCCGCGTCTGGATGAACTGGTGCGCCAGGCCATGGCCTCCAACACCGACCTGCGGGTGGCTGCGGCCAACCTGCAACGCGCGCGCTATCAAGTGCAGCAGGCCGAATCCGCGGGCGGTTGGAGTGCCGGCGCCAAGGCCGAGGCCCAACGCTTGCAGGAATCCGGCGAAGCCTTCCTGCTGTCGGAAAAAGTCCCGGTGGATAACATCGGCAGCGTGGGCATCACCACGTCGTATCAATTCGACCTGTTCGGCACCTTGCAACGCGGCATCGAAAGCGCCCAGGCCAGCGCCGACGCCACCCAGGCCGCCGCCGACATCGCGCGCATCACCCTGGTGGCCGATGTGGTGCGCTCCTACACGCAAATCTGTGCGGCGAATGAAGAACTGGCGATTGCCAACCGTTCCCTGGAACTGCAAGCGCAAAGCACCACGCTGACCCAGCGCCTACGCGATGCCGGCCGGGGCGATGAAACCCAGGTGACGCGCTCGCAAACCCAATACAAATCCCTGCGCGCCGAGATGCCGCGCTACCAGGCGGCGCGTCAGGCGGGGCTCTATCGCTTGTCGATGCTGCTGGCCAAACCCCTGGAGCAACTGCCGGCGGGCACCGGTGATTGCGCCGAGTTGCCGCACATCGCCCAATTGCTGCCGGTGGGCGACGGTGCCACATTGCTCAAGCGCCGCCCCGACGTGCGCCAGGCCGAACGCCAACTGGCCGCCGCCACCGCGCGCATCGGCGTGGCCACCGGCGCCCTGTACCCGGACATCGCCATCGGCGCCAGCGTCGGCACCGTGGGCCTGCTCGATAACCTCGGCCAACCGGCGACCAACCGCTGGGGCTTTGGCCCGATGATCAGTTGGACCGTGCCGACCAACGGCGCCCGCGCGCGTATCCATGAAGCCGAAGCCGCCACCCAGGGGGCGTTGGCGCATTTCGATGGGGTGGTGCTCAACGCGATCCGCGAAACCCAGACCGGCCTGGCCCAGTACACCGCCGTGCTGCAGCGCCGCGACGCATTGGCCGAGGCCGAGCAATCGGCGCAGCAGGCAGCGGACCAGACCCACCGCTTCTTCCAGGCCGGTCGCGCCTCGTTCCTGGCCGACCTGCAGGCCACGCGTACTTACACCGAAATGCGCGCCCAACTGGCGGCGGCCAACACTCAGGTCGCCATGAGCCAGATCGACCTGTTCCTGGCCCTGGGCGGCGGCTGGGAAAGCGGACGAACGCAAGCGTCGGCGTCCAGCAAACCCTGAGCGAATAGCTATGCTTTGACAGGCGGGCGCCGTGGCTTTCGAGCCAGGCGCACGCCTGACACTGCTCGCGTTTGCTCATGGGGATTCCAATAATGAAAAACCCTTATGCTCCCGCTTTCTGGTGCGTGCTCTTCGCACTGGTGCTGTTATCGGCCGCGTATTTCTATGGCGTCATGCTTTCCCACCAACTCGACAAGGCCATGGTGTTTCTCGACAGCGCCTGCCTGGTGATCGGCACTTTGTCCATCGGCGTGGTGGCCTGGGCGTCCTACCAGAATCAACGCATCAAGAAAAAACTCCTCGAACAAGGCAAGACCCGCGTGGCCATCTGGGACACCAAGGTCGCACTGCGCCGCGTCGAAACCGTGTTCGACCGCTATTTCTGGGGCAGCTACTGGCAGCCGGGGCGCACCTTCCAGGAAGTGATGGGCGACCTGACGGGCACGCCGTTGGAAAAAAGCCTCGAAACCCTGAAAAAACAGTGCGTGGTGCTCGACAAGCAGGTCGCCGAAGGTCGGCATTGGCTCAATAACGCGCGGGAATTGTCCGACGTCGCCACGCAGATGGCCCGCGAGCGCTACCAGCTGGACTTCTGCGACCCCAAGGCCGACACCCCCGGCAACGCCGTGATCCACCGCGAATTCGAGGTGCTGGTGTACACCTGGACGGCACGCTTGAAGAGCTTCGATCACCAGCTCGATGAAATCGAATTGGAGTATTCGTGAACCAGTAGCGATCTGATGCCTCTGAAAGGTTGCGCCGTTTAAGGCCGCCAGTGCTAATCTTCCCCCCGTTTTCGGCGGGCTTGAGCCAACCCTTGCAGGGTTCAAGGAAGACAGCCCACTTCTCACAGGATTTGATCAGGTCACTTCATGAATAAGCCAGCAGTCGTTCTTTTGGGTTTTGTTGTCGCCGTCGGCGTCGTCAGTGCAGGCGGCGCCTGGTACACCGGTAAGCAGTTGGAGCCGGTGTTGCAGACCGCGATCCAAAACGCCAACAAGGAACTGCAAACCTCCATGGCCGGCGTCGACGGCAGCGTCGCCCTGGAACTGGTATCCCTGGAGCGCGGCGTGTTCAGCAGCACCGCGCACTACCGCTTGAAGGCGCAGGGTCCGGTGTTCGGCGAAGAAAACCCGAACCCGGAGCTGCTGTTCGTCGACCATATCGAACACGGCCCGTTGCCGTTCTCGCGTCTGGTCACGCTTAAATGGCTGCCGGTGATGGCCACCAGTCACTACGAGCTGGAAAAGAACGCCACCACCGAGAAGTGGTTCGCTGCCGCCAAAGACGCATCGCCGCTCAAGGGCGTGGCCAATATCGGCTATACCCTCGCGGTCAACGGCAATGTCGAACTGCTGCCCCTGGAGTTCAAGGACGATAAGTCCTCGGTGAGCTTCTCCGGCGCCAACCTGAATTTCGATGGCACCGCCGAAGGCCAGAAAGTCAAAGCCGACGGTTTTATGAACAGCCTCAAGGTCGCCGCCGTGGACGCCCAGGGCGCGCCGTTCGAAGCCGAACTGGCCGGCCTGACCGTGGCCAGCAACCTGGCCAAGTCCACCTTCGGTTTCTACACCGGGCAGAACACCGTGGAGCTGACGGACGCCAAGTTCACCGTCGGCGTGCAGAAAGACGTGATCTCGCTCAAAGGCTTTGAGCAGAAAGACTCCAGCGAAACCACAGACAACAACCTGGCCGGCCGCGTCGACTACAAAATCGACGAGATCGGCTACAAGGGCAAACCTGTCGGCTCGGCCGCCATGGCGCTGAGTATGAAAAACGTCGACGTCCCGGCCATGCTGGTGCTGACCAAGCTCTACCAAGACAAGATGCAGCCGGTGCAAGCCGCGGCCGCCGCTGGCGAGCCCGTGCCTGAACTGCAATTGACCGAAGCCGAGCAGACCCTGGCCGAAGCCAACGTCAACCAACTGTTGGCCGCCAAGCCGCAACTGGCGCTGGAAAACCTGTCGCTGAAAACCACCCATGGCGAAAGCAAGTTCAGCCTGGTGGTGGACCTGGCCAAACCGGCGTCGATGGAATTGCCGCCGGTTGAACTGGGCAAGCAGATGGTGTCGCTGCTGGACGCCAACCTGACCCTGTCCAAGCCAATGATCGCCGATGTGTCCGCCCTGCAAGCCCAGGCCGGCGGCCTGACCGACCCGAAAGCCATCGAGCAGCAAGCCCAGATGGCCGCCGAGATGGTCAGCGGTATGGCCGTGGGTACACAACTGGCGACCCTGGTGGGCAGCGATGTGGTGTCCAAACTGCACTACGCCAACAATGAAGTGACCTTCAACGGCCAGAAGATGACCGTCGAGCAGTTCATCGGCTTTGTGATGTCCAAAGTCGGCGCGGTCAGCGGCGCGCAATAATCGCCTCACGTGTGGCAAGGGCGCTTGCTCCCTTGCCACAAGCGGCGCTGCTTCGCGGGCCGCGCGTAAATCCCCCTTCTTCATCCAATTCTGAACAATTGTTCTGATTTGCGCTTTTACCCACCGCCCTCGGCGATAGTGACCACAGGAAAGCTAGGCCGGGTCATGAGACGTCGGCACCCTGAAGCGAATTGCTCAGGACCACCTATCGTTACAGCTTTCCCTGTAAGGAAGCTCACGATATGTTGCCAAACCCACCACTCAGTGCATCAGGCCGGTTGCGACTGCTTATCGGGGTCGCCTTGTGCAGCCAATTGCTGATGCCTGCTTTTGCCCTGGCCGATCCGGCTTATGACGCGCTGATCATCCAGGCGCGCAACGGCAATTTCACCCCCGCCCTTACGCAATTGCGCCAGTTGTCCGCCGAGCGCCAGACGCCTGGCCAGGTCAGCGATCACCTGGTGATTGCCGGTTGGGCCGGCCAGGACGCCGAAGTGCTGCAGGTCTACGAGGCCCAGGGCAAGCATCGCAACCTCAGCACCCAAGCGCTGGCCACGGTGGCGCGCACCTATCGAAATCAGAAACAGTGGGCCCAGGCCGAGGCGGTGTACCGTCAGGCGTTGCTGCGCGAACCGAACAACATCGACCTGCAACTGGGCCTGGCCCTTACCCAGGCCGATGGCGGCAAGGCTAACGAAGCGGTGCAGAGTACCCGTGCATTGGTGGCCGCCAAACCTGACGACCCCAACCGCCGCATGGCCCTGGGTTATGCGCTGACCCGTGCCGGCTTGAATTACGACGCGCTGTTCGAATTCGATCAGGCGTTTATGCGTGCCGGCGATAAGCCGGAAGTTGCCCGCGAATACATCATCGCTCTGCAAAAGGCCCGCTTGCCGGAAGCCGCGCTGCGTCTGTCGGCCCAGCGTCCGGGCCTGCTGGATGCAGTTACCCAACGCCGCCTGGAAGGCGATCTGGCCGCCGAGCGTGTGCGCATGGCCGAGTTCGCCACCCGCAGTGAACAAGAGCGCTACGTGATCGCCGACCGTGCGCTGCAGGCGTACGACAACCTGCTCGCACGCTGGACCCCCGACGCCAGCGCCCACGATGACGTGGTGCGCTGGCGCATCGATCGCCTGGGCGCTCTCAAGGCTCGGGCGCGCACGGCGGATGTGGTGCGCGAATACGAAACCCTGACCCGCGAAGGCGTGCAATTGCCCACCTACGCGGTGCGTTGGGTGGCGGCGTCCTACTTGGACCAACGCCAGCCGGAAAAGGCCGAGCCGCTGTACCGTCAGGCCCTGAGCGCCGCCGATGCCGAACCGGATGATCGCGTCGAAGACACCACCGCCTTGTTCTATGCCCTGCAAGAGAGCGATCAGGGCGAACAAGCCCGCGAAGTCGCTAGCAGCCTCGCCAACAGCCAGAAACCTCGGGTCGAACTCAAAGGCCTGCCCATCGGCAACCCCAACGATTCATGGATGGACGCCCAGCAACTGGCCGCTCAGTCCGGCGTCTACGGCGGCGACCTGCCGGGCAGCGAAGCCAGCCTGGAAGCGTTGGTGGCCAAGGCCCCAGGCAATGTCGGCTTGCGCCTGGCCCAGGCCGACATGTACCGCGCCCGCGACCTGCCGCGCCGCGCCGAAGGCATTTTGAAAGAAACCGAATCCCAGGCCCCGCGCGACATCGGCCTGGAAGTGTCCCAGGCTTACACCGCCATGGACCTGCAGGAGTGGCGCCAGCTCGACGTGCTCACCGACGACGTGGTCGCGCGCAACCCCGACAGTCGCCAAGTGCAGCGCCTCAACCGCTTGCGCAATGTGCACGACATGGCCGAATTGCGCGTTGAAGCCTACACCGGCAAAAGCTACGGCGGCGGCAACAACAGCGATGCCGGCGCAGTGGCCGGCAGCCGTGACTGGGGCATCGAGAGCGTGATCTACACCCCGCCCATCGACGAAGACTGGCGCCTGTTCGCCGGTGCTGGTTACGCCACCGCCGACTTTGAAGAAGGCACCGGCCACCACCGTTGGCAGCGCGTCGGCGTGGAGCGGCGCACCCGTGACCTGACCCTGGAAGCCGAGGTGTCCAACCACTCCTACGGCTTTGGTTCCAAACAGGGCGCCCGCGTAGCGTTTGCCTATGACCTCAACGATCACTGGCAATACGGCGGCAGCCTCGACTACCTCGCCGCCACCACGCCGTTGCGCGCGTTGAATGCCGACATCACCGCCAATGGCGGCAGCGGGTTTATCCGCTGGCGCGCCAACGAAAGCCGCGAGTGGAAACTGTCTGTCAGCCCCTCCCACTTCAGTGACGGCAACGACCGCGTCGAAGCCCTGCTCGCCGGCCGCGAGGGCCTCTACAGCTCGCCGAAGGTGCAAGTGGACCTGGGCCTGGAAGTCGCCACCAGCCGCAACAGCAAGGAAGACACGGTGTACTTCAACCCGAAGTCGGACTTCAGCGTGTTGCCCACCGTCAACGTCAACCATGTGCTCTACCACCGCTACGAGACCCAGTGGAGTCAGCAGTTCCAAGTCGGTGCGGGTACGTACAGCCAGCGTGATTATTCCACCGGCGGCGTCGGCCTGATCGGCTATGGCCAACGCTTTCGCTGGAACGATGTACTGGAAGTCGGCGCCAACCTGAGCCTGATCAGCCGACCTTACGACGGTGATCGCGAACGCGATCTGCGCCTGCTCGTCGACCTCACTTACCGTTTCTAAAAGAGCCTGACCATGACTGTTCTCAGCCGTTGCTTGTTGCTCCTGGGTGTATTGCTGGCCAGCGCCTGCGCCCAGCAACCCGCGCCCTTCACTCCACCCGCCGAGCGGCCGACCCCAGCCAACGAAGCGGCGTGGCCGAAGAACCATTTCCTGGGGATCGCCTACCACGACGTGTCCGACCGCGACCCCGATCAGGCCGTGGTGGCGGTGCGTACCGAGCGGTTGATCGAACAATTGGCCTGGCTGCGCGAGAACGGTTACCAGGCGGTCAGTGTCGATCAGATTCTCGCCGCACGCCGTGGCGGCCCGGCGTTGCCACCCAAGGCGATCATGCTGAGTTTCGACGACGGCTATTCGAGCTTCTATACCCGGGTGATGCCGATTCTGCGCGCCTACCGCTGGCCGGCGTTGCTGGCACCGGTGGGCTACTGGATCGATACGCCGCTGAACAAACCGGTGGACTTCGCCGGCATGCCACGTCCTCGGGGTGAGTTCCTCACCTGGGAGCAGATTCGCGAGGTGTCGCAATCGGGCCTGGTAGAAATCGCCGCCCACACCGATGCCAACCACAAAGGCATCCTGGCCAACCCCCAGGGCAACCTGGAACCGGCCGCGACCACCCGTCGCTATGATCCGGCGACCAATCGCTACGAAACCGAAGCGCAGTTCCAGGCGCGCATGCGTGCCGACGTGGCGGCGATCTCCAACAAAATTCGCAGCGTCACCGGCAAGGCACCACGGGTGTGGGTCTGGCCGTATGGCGCGGCCGACGGCACGTCGCTGGCGGTGGTGGGCGAGCAGGGTTACCAGATGGCCCTGACCCTTGAAGACGGCCTCGATAACCTCGGCGACCTGATGAACAGCCCGCGCTTCCTGGTGGCCTCCGATCCGGACGGCGAGCACTTCGCCAACAGCATCGTGGCCGTGCAGGCCAAGGCGCCGCTGCGCGTGCTGCATGTGGACCTGGACAACGTCTACGACCCGGACCCCGCCCAGCAGGCGCGCAACCTCGACCAACTGGTACAGCGCGTGGTGGACATGGGCGCCGGCACGGTGTTCCTGCAAGCCTTTGCCGACCCCAAGGGTGACGGCCTGGTGCACTCGCTGTACTTCCCTAACCGTCACTTGCCGATGCGTGCCGACCTGTTCAACCGCGTCGCCTGGCAGCTGCATACTCGTGCCCATGCCAGCGTCTATGCCTGGATGCCGGTGCTCAGTTTTGCCCTCGACGCCAAACTGCCGCGCGTGACCCGTTGGGATCCCAAGACCGGCAAGATCGGCCTCGATCCCGACCAGTACCAACGCCTGTCACCGTTCGATCCCGCCGTGCGCAAGGCCATCGGCGAAATCTACGAAGACTTGGCGCGGGTAGGGCCGATCGACGGCATCCTTTATCACGACGATGCGGTGTTCAACGATTTCGAAGACGCCAGCCCCGCCGCATTGAAAACCTACGCAGCCAACGGTTTGCCCGACAGCATTGCGGCCCTGCGCGCCGACCCGGCGGTGATGCAACGCTGGACGCGTTTCAAGAGCCGCTACCTGATCGACTTCACCCATGAGCTGACCGCCAAGGTGCGCGCCATCCGCGGGCCACAGGTGCTGACCGCGCGCAATATCTTCGCCGAGCCGATGCTCAACCCGCCGAGCGAAGCCTGGTTCGCGCAGAATCTGGATGATTTCCTCCAGGCTTACGACTGGACGGCGCCGATGGCCATGCCCCTGATGGAGGGGCAGCAGGTGAGCACTTCCAACGCCTGGCTGGAGAAACTGGTCGCCACCGTCAAGAAGCGCCCCGGCGCCCTGGAGCGCACGGTGTTCGAGTTGCAAGCCAAGGACTGGCGCACCAAAGAGGCCACCGATATCAACGGTGCGCAAATGGCTGAATGGATGGGTGTGCTTAAACGCCAGGGGGTCACGAGTTTTGGTTACTACCCGGACAACTTCCTGGAAAACTCCCCGGACCTGAACACCGTGCGTCCGGCCCTTTCCAACCAATGGAACCCTTGACCATGTTCGACAGAATCCTGGCTTTATTCGTACTGGCGCTGGTGTTGGGCGTGCCCCTGGGCCTGATCTTTCTGGTCACCGGGCAGTTCCTGATGGACTTCGTGTTCTTCTACCCGCTGTTTATGTCGGCGCTGTGGATTGCCGGCGGCCTGTACTTCTGGCTGCACTGGGAGCGCCACTGGCCTTGGGAGGAAGACACCCCGGCGCCGACCCTGGCCGGCAACCCGCTGATCTCGATCATCATCCCTTGCTACAACGAAGGGGATAACGCCGCCGACACCATCCATGCGGCGCTCGGCCAGTTGTACCCGAACATTGAAGTGATCGCGGTCAACGACGGCTCCAAAGACAACACCGCGGCGGTGCTCGATGCCCTGGCGCTGGAACACCCACGCTTGCGCGTGTTGCACCTGGCGCAGAACCAGGGCAAGGCCGTTGCCCTGCGCATGGGGGCCGTGGCGTCACGCAGCGAATACCTGGTGTGCATCGACGGCGACGCGTTGCTCGACAAAAACGCGGCGGCTTATCTGGTGGCGCCAATGCTGGACAACCCACGCCTGGGCGCCGTCACCGGCAACCCACGTATTCGCACGCGGTCGACCCTGATCGGTCGCGTCCAGGTGGGTGAGTTCTCGTCGATCATCGGTTTGATCAAGCGCACCCAGCGCGTGTTCGGGCGGATCTTCACGGTGTCGGGGGTGGTGGTAGCGTTCCGTAAGAAGGCGCTGGACCGCATCGACTACTGGAGCACCGACATGATCACCGAAGACATCGACGTGAGTTGGAAGCTGCAGTTGGATCACTGGGCCATCTTCTACGAGCCGCGCGCGCTGTGCTGGATCCTGATGCCCGAAACCGTCGGCGGCCTGTGGAAGCAGCGCCTGCGCTGGGCCCAGGGCGGCGCCGAAGTGCTGTTCAAGAATATCCGCGGCATCTGGCAGTGGCGTCACCGCTATCTGTGGCCGCTGCTGTTCGAGTACTGCCTGTCCACCGGCTGGGCGTTCACCTTCCTGCTGTCGGTGATCTTCTGGGGGCTGGGTAAATTCATAGTGCTGCCACAGGCCATTGCCGTGGATTCCCTGGTGCCGCCGGCGTTTACCGGGCTGGTGCTGGCGATGGTCTGCCTGGTGCAGTTCGCGGTGAGTATCATCATCGACCGCCGTTACGAAAAAGACCTGTGGAAAACCCTGTTCTGGACCGTGTGGTACCCGATGGTGTTCTGGTTGGTCAGCCTGTTTACCACGCTGGTCAGTTTCCCCAAGGTGTTGTTCAACCAACATCAGAAACGCGCGCGCTGGGTGAGCCCGGACCGTGGCATCAAACCTGTCAGTGAGGAGGCGTGATCATGCACCTGGTCAGAACTCGCCAAAGCCTGGTGATGTGGATTATCGATGTGCTGTTGACCCTGATGGCTTGGGCCGGATTGATCTGGCTGCTGGCACGCGGTATCACCTCGATGCTCGACACCCACGGTGGCCCGCGTATCGAAGCGCCGATTTTCGCGGCGCTCAACACCTTGCAGATCTACCTGTGGATCGCGTTGTTCAACGCGGTAATCCTGGTGTCCTGGGCGCGCTATCAGCAACGCAAGGGCCGTAAGTTCGCCCAACGCCGCGCACAAGCCAACGCCTTGAGCGACCAGCACCTCAGTGAGAGCTTCAAACTGGGTGCCGGCGATCTGGAGCAACTGCGCCGCCCCGGCGTACTGGTTATCCACAACGACGAAGAGGGCGGTGTGGAAGAGGTAAGGTCCCATGTCTCCCGCGACGTGGAACGCCCGGCATTGACCCTCGTCCCCGGCCAGGAAAAAGATCAAAGCGTCAGATAAACCGTGCAGTCATGACGGTGTGGTGAGCGGGCTTGCCCTAGTGAGCAGGCTCACCACGCCAACGCTGGCGGGTCCTGCTCTAGCGGCGTTGCATTGGAATACCGACAAATGGGATCCAATTCACAAAACGCCCGCGAACTTTTCCGTCTTTCTCGGTACTAACCTATCTCGGCAATAACTTGATGGCTAAATAATGGCATCTAATTAGTTGTGGCCGACTCATATTCAAAAAGTGCAGCCACTGGTCGGAATAATTGTTCCGTTAATCTGCGCATGCTCTTTTTGATGGGTTTTTATTGTTATTAATCAATGGCTTGAAAACTAAATAGGTGCGATCGTGCAACTAGCTCATTAGCTTGGGCTAGCGCAAGTTCGATGTTAGTTTGCGCCCCCTTGATTTTCGATGGATCGAACATGTCTCTGTTATTACCACGGACTCGGTACTTTCTATGCACTTTCCTGCTCGTTTGCTTGAGCATGAACAGCGCCACCGCCGCCCCCACCCCCGGGGACCAGGACCTGATCCGCGACCGGCAGAATCGCCTGCTCGAAGAGCAGAGCCGACGCCTGCAGGAGCTTCAGGACCTGCCCGGCAAACAGACCAAGCCCGCCGCTCCGACGACGCCGGCAGACACTCGCTGCTTCCCGATCCAAGACATCGAACTCAAGGGCGCCGACAGCCTGTCCGCCGCCGACCGCGCGCGCCTGCTCAAACCCTATTTGGGCCAGTGCCTGGGCGTGTCGCAGCTCAACGAACTGCTCAAAGTCATCACCGACTATTACATCGCCAAAGGCCGCGTCACCAGCCGTGCCTATTTGCCGCAACAGGACCTGTCCAGCGGCCACCTGCAAGTGCTGGTGGTGGAGGGCAAGCTTGAAGCGTTGAAAAGCGCCGAGGGCAGCAGCGTCACCGACCGCGAACTGGCCATGGCCTTTCCCGGCAAGGTCGGCGAGGCGCTGAACCTGCGCGAAATCGAGCAACTGGTGGACCAACTTAACCGCTTGCCCTCCAAGCAGGCGCAGATGGAACTGACCCCAGGCCAGCAGATTGGCGGCAGTGACGTGGTGGTCAAGAACACCCCGCAAAAGCCCTGGCGCGCCAGCCTGTCGCGTAACAACGACGGCCAGAAAAGCACCGGCGAACAGCAGTGGGGCGCCGGCCTGGAATGGGACAGCCCCCTGGGCCTGGGCGACCAACTGATCCTGCGCGGCGGCCACGACGCCATCAGCGACCATCAGAAAACCTCGAAAAACAGCATGCTGTATTACAACGTGCCATGGGGGTGGTGGAACTTCAGCTACACCTACAGCGAGAGCGACTACCGCACCTACGGCCACACCAACGACTTCAAATTCAAGCAGGACGGCGACAACCAGAACCATCAACTGCGCGCCGAGCGGGTGATCCACCGCGACGACGTGAGCAAGACTTCGGTGAACGTCGGCCTGGCCCATCTGCGTACCAACAACTACATCCTCGATACGCGCACCGAGGCGAGCAGCAACCGCCTCAGCGAGCTCCAGTTCGGCATCAACCACGGTCGGCGCATCGGCACTGCGTTCGTCAACCTCGACCTGGGCATGCAGAACGGCATCGGCCTGCTCGATGCCCAGTCTGAAGAAGAACGCGATCAGTTCGGCAACCGCCAGGCCAATTCGCGCTACCGCAAATACACCGCCACCGTCAGCTATCTGCAGCCGTTCATGCTGTGGGGCGAGTCGTTGAGTTTTTCCAGCCTGGCCACCGGTCAGCGCAGCGAAGACATTCTGTTCAGCCCGCAACGCGTCAGCCTGGGCGGCTCGGCCTCGGTACGCGGTTTCAAGGACCAGCAACTGACCGGCGACAGCGGCGGCTACTGGCGCAACGAGGTGCGTTGGGCGCGCCCGGTGACCCTGGACTGGATGCGCCCGGCCTTTGCCGAGTACGGCGCCAGCGTCGGCTACGACCAGGGCGTGATCAGCAACGACCGCTACAACGGCAATGTGCATGGCCGCGTGTCCAGCAACTCCCTGGAGCTGTTCGCCCGGGGCAAGCACGTCAGCACCAGCGTGACCTTTGCCCATTCTTTGGAAAGACCGGCCGTAGTGAGCGAGCGCGAAGCGCCGATCTACTTCCGTATGGACTTCTTCCTGTAATTCAACGCCCCGCCGCAATGAGAATCTGACAATGGATGTTCGCCAATTTGCCTTCCTGGCCCGCCAACCTTCCGCCGCTTTGAAGCCGCGTGACGCGTTCTTCGGCCTGCCCAAGCGCGGGCTGGCGTTGATCCTGGCCAACGCGCTGTTCTGGCAGCCGCTGCTGGCCCAGGCCGAAGGCATTGTGGTCAGCGCGCCGGGCACCACTGTTGGCGCGGCGGGCAATGGCGTGCCCGTGGTGAACATCGCCACGCCCAACGGCGCCGGCTTGTCCCATAACCAGTTCAAGGATTACAACGTCGGCCCCAACGGCGTGATCCTCAACAATGCCAGCGGCGCGGTGACCAACACCCAGTTGGGCGGCTACATCGTCGGCAACCCCAACCTCAAGGGCGGCGCGGCCAGCGTCATCCTCAACGAAGTCACCGGCAGCAACCCCAGCCAACTGCGCGGGTACACCGAAGTGGCGGGGCAGTCGGCCAAAGTCATCGTCGCCAACCCGTACGGCGTCACCTGCAGCGGCTGCGGCTTTATCAACACGCCGAACGTCACCCTCACCACCGGCAAACCGGTACTCGACGCGAACGGCCAACTGCAGCGCTACCAGGTCGACGGCGGCGCCGTGACCATCGACGGCGAAGGCTTGAACGCCAGCAATGTTGACCGCTTCGACATCATCACCCGCTCGGCCAAGATCAACGCGCAGATCAACGCGCGCGAACTGAATGTGATCGCCGGGCGCAACGATGTGGACGCCCAAAGCCTGAAAACCACACCGCGCGCCGACGACGGCAGCGCCAAGCCCGAGCTGGCGATCGACTCCAGCGCGTTGGGCGGCATGTACGCCGGCGCGATCAAGCTGGTGGGCACCGAGGCGGGTGTGGGCGTAAAGCTCGACGGCACGCTGGCGGCCAGTGGTGGGGATATTCAGCTCGATGCCAACGGGCGCCTGAGCATGGCCCAGGCGGCGGCCACCGCCGGCAACATCAAGGTCACTGCGCAGAACGTCGACCTCACCGATAAGGTCTACGCCACCGGCAACGTGCAGATCACCAGCGCCCAGGCCCTGGTCAACCAGAAGAGCGTGGCGGCCGGCCAGCGCATTGAACTCAACGCCGCGACCGTCACCAACCCCGGCATCGTCGAAGCCGGCGTCGCCTCCGACAACAGCCGCAATACCACCGGCGACCTGGTGGTCAACGCGCAAACCGTCACCACCTCCGGCAACCTGCTGGCCAGCCGCGCACTGGCGATCACCGCCGCGCAAGAGCTGACCAACCAGGGCGCGATCATCCAGGCCAAGACCGTCGACGTCAGCAGTGCCAAACTGACCAACCAGGGCGCCACCGCGCGCCTGTTCGGCGAACAGAGCCTGGCGATCAACTCGCCGGCCATCGTCAACCTCGGTGGTCTGATTCGCTTCGGTGAAGGCCAGGCCGCCACGCTCAACAGCGCATCCCTGAACAACCAGGGCCGTATCGAGATGGCCGGCGGCAGCCTGGTACTCACCAGTGCCGACCTGAACAACAGCGGCGGGCAAATCATCGCCAACGAGCTGACGCTCAACGCCGGCAAGCTCAATAACCAGAACGGCGTGCTGGTGGCCAAGACCGCCACCGTCAATGCCACCGAGCTCGACAACAGCCTCAAGGGCCTGATCCAGGCCGACGGCGGCGCGCTCAACCTCATCGTCAGCAACGGCTTCAACAACACCCAGGGTTTCGCCCAGGCCAGCACCGACCTGACCGTCAACGCCGGCACCCTCGGCAGCAATGCCGGCGGCGTATTGAGCGCCGACACCGGCAAGCTGACCCTCACAGCCGCACAACAGCTCAATAACGCCCAGGGCCGCGTGCAGGCCGGGCAGGGCAATATCGAACTGCACGCCGCGAACCTGGATAACCAGAGCGGCGTCATCGTCGGCAAACAATTGCTGCTCGACGTCGCCGGTGGCGATATCGATAACCGCGCCGGACGCGTATTGGGTGACCAACTCGACGTACGCGCCTCCGGCCTCGACAACCGCAGCGCCGGCTTGCTCGCCGGTGGCGCCCAGGGCGTAAGCCTGCTGCTCAAAGGCCCGGGCCAATTGCTCAACGCCCAGGGCCGCATCCAGAGCGAAGGCCTGCTGCAACTGCGCGGCGAGCGTTTCGACAACAGTGCCGGCATCCTGCTCGGCCAAACCGTCGATGTGACGGCGCAGCGCTTCACCAACAGCAACAAAGGCGCGTTGGTCAGCGATGGCGGCGACGTGGTGCTCAACGTCAGCGACCTGTTGACCAACGTCGGCGGCCAGATCGACGCGGGCGAGCGCAGTGTGTTGGTCAAGCAACTCACCACCCTCGACAACAGCGGCGGCACCCTGCGTGGCAAGCGCCTGGACATCACCGCCCAGCACCTGAATAACAACGACGACGGCCAACTGCTGGCCGGCGCCGGGGGCTTGAGCTTCAGCGGCCAGGATGTGAGCAACCGCAAGGGCCTGATCCTCAGCGGCGGCGCCCTCACCGAGTTGTACACCACCAGCCTGGATAACCAGGGCGGCACGGTGCAAGGCGACAGCCTGACCGTCACCGCCGACAAGGTCGACAACGGCAGCGGCGGCCTGATGGCGAGCCTGGTCGGCAACCTGCAACTGACCGTCGAAGCGCTGGCCAACCGTGGCGGCAAACTGTTCGGCAAAGAACAGCTGACCGTCAGCGGCGCCACCCTCGACAACAGCGAGGGCGGCCAGGTCAGCGGCAACCTACTCAACCTGACCTCACGCGACACCCTCACCAACCAGGGCGGCCTGATCGAAGCCAACCAGGGGCTGAGCCTCAACGGTGGCAACCTGGACAACAGCGCCAACGGCCAACTGCGCGCGCTTGGCGGTGCCAGCAGCAGCCTCAACCTCAGCGGCGCGGTGAACAACCAGGGCGGCACCCTCGAATTCGGCAGCACGGCCTTCAGCCTCGACGCCACCAGCCTGAATAACCAGGCCGGCCTGTTGCAGCACGCCGGCAGCGGCCTGTTTCGCATCAACACCGCCAGCCTCAACGGCAGCCAGGGCACTATCAACGGCATGGGCACCGCCGACTGGGCGTTCGGCAAAGTCGACGGGCTCGGTCGCCTGCAACTCAACGAAGTGCTTACCTACAAAAGTGCTCAAGGCCTGGCCCTCAAGGCCGGCGACCGCATGGCCAGCGGTAAGGGCCTGGTCCTCAATGTGGCAAGCCTGGACAACGGCGGCGAACTGCTCAGCGACGGTGACCTGAGCATCACCACTGGCGACATGAGCAACAGCGGCCGCGTGTCGGCCCTGCAGACACTCACCGTGGCGGCGAACAACCTCAGCCAGAACGGCGGCCGCCTGGCGGCCAACAATACCCGCCTGACACTGGGCGGCACCCTGGACAACCTCGGTTTCCTCACTGCGCGTCAGCAACTGGATATCGCCGCGGCGCAGATCAATAACCGCGGCACCCTCGGCGCCCAGGGTGCGGTAAATCTCACTGCGGTCAATGGCATCACCAACGCGGCCGATTCGCTGCTGTTCAGCGGTGGCAACCTGACTCTGCGCGCCAATGGTTTCAGCAACCTTCATGGCGACGTCTACAGCAAAGGCGACTTGAGCTTCGCCGCGCGCGATGGCGGGCGTGCCGCGCTGTTCAGTAACCGTTCCGGCACCGTGGAAAGCGAAGGCTCGATCGGTATCAATGCGGGCTTTATCGAAAACGCCAAAGATGAATTCGAACTCGGGCAGACGCTGACCACCGGCAGCTTGAGTTGGATCTGTGGCCAGCACTGCGGCGAAAAAGATTGGTGGGAAAAAGGCATCATCACCATCTACGAGACCTACCTTGAGGCGGCGACCAAGGATTCGGCAGCGGCGCGCCTGGTAGCTGGCAAAAACATGCTGCTGCAAGGCGACAATGTGCAGAATCGCTACAGCCTGATGGCTGCCAATGGCGACCTGAGTATTGCCGCCGGTGACCTGCTTAACCAGGGTGCCGCCACGCGCACAGGGCAGCGCAAGATTGTCGTCACCACGCCAGGACGTGTCTCCGACGATTTATTTGAACGCATGCAATGGGTCGACGTTCCCGCTTTCAATGCGGCCACGGCGGCTGGGCATTTCGATAAGGCGCGCTTCGAAGAGCTGAAAAACCGCTCACCCAATAGCTATCCTTTCGAGCACATAAGCGACGTCACCACCTGGACCAACAACAGTGGCCCCGGCTACGACGCCACCCTGCAAGCCGGCGGCACGGTCAACCTCAACGTCGCCCGCACCCTGCAAAACGGCACGCTGCACAACAACACCCTGGCCCAGTTGACCGGCACCCTCGGCGACGACCAGACCGGCATCCCCGTCGGTGGCATCAACATCAACCTGAGCAAACACGCCAACGACCCGAGCGCCAAGGCCGCCGGCAGCATCCTGCCCGTAGCAGGCGCGGCCCCCGGCGGCGGCTTCGTGCCCGTGGACTACACCGGCACCGCCTTCGCCCCGGTCGACCCGACCACCTCGCCTAACTTCCAACTGCCCAAGGGCGAGTACGGCCTGTTCGTTAAAAATCCTGACCCGACCAGCCATTACCTGATCGAGACCAACCCCGAGTTCGCCTCCCTCACGGGCTTCTTCAGCTCCGACTACATGCTCGGCAAACTCGGCTTCAGCTCAGACAACGCCTGGCGCCGCCTCGGCGATGGCCAATACGAAACCCGCCTGATCCGCGACGCCGTGCTCGCCCAAACCGGCCAACGCTTCCTCGCCGGCGGCCTGTACAGCGACGCCGACCAGTTCCGCTACCTGATGGACAACGCGTTGGCCAGCAAAGATGCGCTGCGCCTGAGCCTGGGTGTCACCCTCACCAGCCAGCAAGTCGGCGCCCTGACCCACGACATCGTGTGGATGGAAAACCGCGTGGTCGACGGCCAGACCGTCCTCGTGCCCGTGCTCTACCTGGCCCAGGCCGAGTCGCGCAACGTGCGCGGCAACAGCCTGATCCAGGGCCGCGACCTCAACCTGGTCACCGGCGGTGACCTGATCAACGTCGGCACCCTGCGCGCCAGCAACAACCTCTCCGCTGCGGCTGGTGGCAGCCTCTACAACGGCGGCCTGATCGAAGCCGGCAACAACCTGGCGTTGCTGGCCCAAGACAGCATCCGCAACGCCATGGCCGGTGAGATTCGCGGCAAGCAAGTCAGCCTCACGGCGCTCAAAGGCGACATCACCAACGAAACCACCGCCATCCAGGTGCGTGACGGCGCCGGCATGCGCACCCTCACCGACGGCAGCGGCGGCACCATCGTCGCCCGCGAAAACCTGGCCATGGACGCTGGCCGCGACCTCACCAACCGAGGCGCGCTGGTAGCGGGCAACGACGCCAACCTCACCGCCGGCCGCGACCTCAACCTCATCGCCGCCAGCGACACCAGCGTCAAGCACGAGATCCGCGACGGCGGCGAGAAATCCAGCATCACCACCGACGTCAAAAACCTCGCCGCCAGCGTCACGGCGGGCGGCAGCATCAACATGCAAGCCGGGCAAGACGTCAACATCATCGGCAGCACCGCCACCGCCGGCAAAGACCTCAACATCGCCGCCGGCCGCGACCTCAACATCGCCTCCGTCAGCGACATGCACAACGTCGATGGCAAGGAAAAGCACGGCAAGAAACGCATCAAGACCGCAGACGAGCAGACCACCCAAGTGGCGAGCGTGCTGACGGCGGGTGGGGATTTTGTCAGCCAGGCCGGGCGTGACACCACGATCGTGGCGAGCAGGATCAGCGCGGGGAATGAGGCTTATCTGTATAGCGGGGATAAGTTGAGTTTGTTGGCGGCGCAGAACAGCACCTACAGCCTTTACGACATGAAGGAGAAGGGTGGCTGGGGCGCGAAGAAGACCAAGCGCGATGAGGTGACCCGCGTTACGAATGTGGGGACTGAGATCAAGACTGGTGGTGATTTGTCCCTGGTCAGTAGCGGTGATCAGTTGTATCAGCGGGCCAAGCTTGAGAGTGGTAACGACCTGGCCATCACCAGCGGCGGTGCGGTGACGTTCGAGGCAGTCAAAGACCTGCACCAGGAGAGCCACGAGAAGAGCAAGGGTGACCTGGCGTGGACCAGCGCCAAGGGTAAGGGGAATACCGACGAGACATTGCGTCAGAGTGAGTTGGTGGCGCAGGGCGAGCTGGCAATCAAGGCCGTGGACGGTCTGAAGATTGATGTAAGGCAGGTTAACCAGAACACGGTAAGCCAAACCATCGACGCGATGGTCCAGGCGGACCCAAGCCTCGCCTGGATCAAGCAAATGGAGCAGCGTGGCGATGTTGACTGGCGCGAGGTCAAAGAGCTGCACGACAGCTTCAAATACAGCAATTCCGGCCTGGGCGCCGGTGCGCAAATTGTCATAGCGATCATTGTTACCTACTTCACGATGGGGGCAGCCAGCGGCGCAATCGCCGCCGCTGGGACGGGTACCTCGATGGCTGGGGCGACGGCTGCTGCCACAGCCACATCTGCCGCAGGCTGGGCCAACGCTGCGGGCAGCGTTGTGCTTGCCGGCATGGCCAGTAATGGTGCGATCAGTACGATCAATAACCGTGGCAATTTGGCCGCAGTGTTTAAGGACGTAACTTCCAGCGACGCGATGCGAGGCTATGTTGTATCGGGCGTTACTGCGGGGTTAACCGCAGGGTTCTACGACGACTGGACCAGCACTCAGACAGGCACTACTACTGCGCTGCCTAACTCGGGCGCAGTGACATCCGCGAGCCCATTGAGTACCTGGCAAGGTGTTGGTCAATTTACTGCGAATCAGGTTCTGCAAAACGGCACATCGGCCATCCTGACTAAAGCGCTGGGAGGAGAAGCCAGCTTCGGGGATGCATTGCAAAGCAGCCTTGCCAATGCATTTGCTGCCTATGGCTTCAACATGATTGGTGATGTATCCAAGAATCGGTTTGCCGACGGCGGTATCACCAAGATTGGGCTGCATGCGTTGATGGGCGGGCTGGCAGCTGAAGCCGCTGGCGGCGATTTCCGTACTGGTGCGTTGGCAGCAGGTGTGAACGAAGCCCTGGTAGACAGCCTCGCCAAACAGTACGCCAGCATGCCGGAGGATAAGAGAAAGAGCTTGCTGGTGATGAGCTCGCAGTTGATTGGTGTGCTTGCGGCATCGGTGGACAGTGATGCTGACGGTGAGAGTTTGCAGACCGGGGCTTGGGTTGCGAGCAACGCGACACAGTACAATTTCCTGAACCATTCGGATGTAATTGAGTTAGAGGCGGCAGAAAAAGATTGCCACCCAAATGGAACCTGCGATCAAGTCAAAAAAGAGTTCGATGCTCGTAGTGCTGCGAATCTGGCCCGGTTGGATAATTGCGAAGCTACTCACAATTGCGCGCAAATTCGTGCCGAGCTTGATGAGGGGTCTAAAGCGATCGTTGCATCAGTAGAACGAACTGAGACACTGAATCCTGGCGGATCAAGTAATGACTTGGTTGCTAGCTATCGAACTGTCAATGAACAGGAATGGACTAAGGCAGGCCAGCTGCACCTTAATCAAATCGCCAATTTATGGGTAAATGGTGATCCTACATGGATGAAGGAAGGTTCCGTTTACCTCGATCAAACAGGATTCAATCCGTTCGGAATCAATATAGTTCCTGGCATGCTTCCAGGGGCAGGTGCGGGAAGCGTCGGCATGGTAGGGGCGAAGCCGGGTGGTTTGCCAAAAGATCCCATCGTTGGGACGGCGCCGCCTAAATGGGATACGCCTCAATCACGCGTAGATGGTGAGTTCGGTCAAACGGGCGGAAAGACCGTTTCCAGCAAACCACCGGAGCAAGCAATTCCCAATCTTACCGAGCGTGGCACGCTCACCAATGTCTATCCTTCAGATCCCGCGATCGCGCAACGGCCCGTGAGAACTCTTGTTCAGGACGAATCAGGCCGGTATTGGCTGCAAGGGCAAGGTGGGGGGAAAATCACACCTTCAGGTTCTTACGATTTTGTCACATTGCCGGATGGGACTATCAAGGTAAGCCGCCCAAATGTGAATGAGCAATTTTCAACCCATCTGGGGCTTAGCGAGGGGGGGGAAGTTAAATATGCCGGCTCTATTCGCTTTGGTAACAATGACGGTCCAGAGCGAGGAAAAATAACAAGATGGGATAATAGCTCCGGTCATTATCAGCCACCTGCTACCCTAAAGGCTAACTCTGGGTTACCGGAAAACTCATTTAATCCGAGGAAATAGTTCGGTATGGATTCAAGATTGATATCACTCTGTAAAGAGTTGGCGAAAATGACTTCTGATCAGGCGGCAGCTTGGATATTGAGTCGGTACCCGCTTGCTTCAGATAATTGGGGTGAAGCTTTATTGCTTCTTCCTCATAGATCTTGGAAAAAACCAGAGCAGAAACGTTTGGCAGATTATTATTTTAAGAAAATTCCGTTCTCTAGCGCTAGAGGATATGAAGCGTTCGCGTCAATTATGTCAGTTAAGTTAATGGTTGCATGCATTAATGATGCATTGCCCAAAGATCCTAGCAGGCTCGAGTTATTGTTTTATCATCTTGTCCCAGTGCTTAAGCGTTTTGCAAAGAATGATGCAGATCGAAAAACTATTGAGGCTTTCCTTTCGGCTTTTTCGATAAATTTGCCAAAAGATAATTGAGGGCAAAAGGATGCGGTTTGTTCAATCTTGCTAGAGTAGTGAGAAAAGGGGGCAGGTTTATTTGAATTAGGGTTGGAAAAGTCTATTAAATAATTCTGTCCCCTTTTGTTGACGATTCCGGATGTCCGAGTTCAGTCTGGTGGATTAACTTTTCCGCTTACCCACGAGGTTGCAGATATATCAAATAATCCTGGGCGCTGGGTTTTAAGGAAAGATTATATAGAGGCTGTTGGTTCGCCAATGTGGGTTAGTAAGTCTCTGCTTAACTCATTAGGCGTCGACGAAAAAGAGTTGATGAATGTCGACTGTTTTTCCGTGGAAGATTTGGGTAGTGTTTTGAAGATTGTTGCTTGCGAGCAGTGTTTCACAACTGATGTAGGAATCCAGGCTGAGAGGCAAGTCATGCTGAGAAAGATTTTATTTAAAGCGTGAGGTCTAGATCCGTGCAATGAAAGCGGGATTAATAAAGGGTTGTGAGGAAGTGAACGGCGAAAAATGGACAGATTTATTTAAATTAGGGCCGACAACTATAAAATTTAATCGCGAAGACGTTCGGTCGTTGTGTATAGATACGCTGGATGTCACTTATACAATCGATAGAAAGCGTCAAACTGTTCGATTTGAAAATGAAGCTCGCCGAATACCGCAGCATAAAGAATGATTACCAAAGATATAGAAATTGTTAAAAGTATTTTTGAATTGCTTCAGTCAGGAGTTGTTGAAGATTATGATGCATTCAGGTATTAGGCTGAGGTGTGCGATGGATACATGGTTGAAGAGATCTCCATTGAGAAAAATGGCGTGGTAAATGAACAGCCCCAAACTGATTTCAATGGTGCTGTTTTGTATCGATTAATTAAGGAATTGAAGGCTAGCGCAGCATCGCGGAGTGAGAACTGGAGTTCTTTTGTGATGAGTTATGATGTTGGTGGGCAAGTAAAGACGAATTTCGTTTATCCGTGAGTAAAAGTGTGAAAGTGATTTTTTGAATGTGGTTGATTGTCCATTTGGTTTGTGTCAAGGAGGGTTATGTAAAAGGGGTGGGTTTGTTTGAAAAAAGTGGGAATGAGGTGCAGATGGTTTATGTCGCCAATAGACTGCTTCCCACGCGGGCTATCGTGTTCATGGATTTTATGACTGACGTTTTTTCAAAGATTCCAGCCTTGAACGGCAATACCCCTTTGCCGACTCTATAAGACAAGACGACAAAACGTGACTTCTCACGTTTGCCTGAGGACGTTTCAATGAGCTTTAAAATCGCGCGTTTATCGACCGTAGGATGCCGGATTGGCCAGTGGCTGTGCTTGCTGGTGATGTTTGTCAGCGCCACTGCCTTCGTGCTGGTCTGGTCCTACCTCGACCGTCGTCCAGCGGGGTTGGGTACGGCAGCGGCTGGTTTTGTGTGGGGCGGTATCGGGCTGCTGTTCGCGTACGTGTTCGAACGGCCTCGTACCGTCGTCGCCACATTACGATTCATGCTGGTTCGGACCTTGGCATTGTTGGTGCTGGCGACGGGCGCGGCCTATTTGATCGGCCTGCTGTGGGTCGAGCCGCAGCAGGACTTTCTGGAGGCTCAATTAAAGGGCGCATCGTGCGGTAAATACACCGGTACCATTGAGAAAGGTTGGGAGCAAATTTGCGCCCGTTCGTATTCAACACAGACACAAACCCCTTGAAAGTGGAGTAGCACGCTTGGACTGTCTCGGCGAACACTCGCAATCGCGCTCAGCAAATCACCCATGCCAAGTTCAAGTGATCAACCTATGAACACTGGGAAGTACCCTCATCTGAAAGTGTTTTTTGCTTTCTGGTTTATGCCCTGATTTGAGGGCGGTTTTTTGTGTAGGGCCACATCGGGCTGCTGTTCGAGTATTATTCGAACGGCCTCGCACCTATTGGGTGTGGATCTTAAAAGAATGAAAATAGAGGGCAGTCCGCGATTAATGCATCAATGTATATTGGTGGTCTGACCCCTATTTTTCCTGATTCAAGTTTATCCATTTAGCAGCGGCAGGAAAGTCATGACAATAGAAAAGGAAATTCGACAATGAAGTATTGGAACGTATACCGAAAAGGTCTTTACCTAGTCATCCTGTTCAAGCTCACTCTATTAACAGGCTGCGCAGGAATTCCCTACGAAAAGCCCGAAGACCAGATTTCTATCCAGAAGGACCTTTCCATAAAGGCTGAGGATATTGTCATAATGAGTCAGGTAAGTTGGTGCTCTTATCCTTATGGTGACATGGCGCCGTGTCGTCCACAGGATGCACTTGCGGTACAGACGCGAACAAAACTGATATTTGCCAGTTATAGCAGTCAGCACTATAAGTCCGACTTAGAAGTGTTGGCCAGTGACGTCATGTGTGCTCACCTCTATGAGTCCAGAGATACGTCACCGAATTTCTATTTATTCACCAAAGATTATGCGCTGCAGATTTGGCCAATGGATGCGCATAGTAAACCGGATATGAAGAAAAAAAAGCTCATGCTCGATGTCATGGTACCGCAAGGGAAAAAAGCATACGTGGGGCCAGAGGGTAATTTTGTGACAGCCACCGGGCGGACCAGCGAGGCAATTTATGTCTCGCGCTATCCCGGCATCGTATATACGAGCCATCCGGAAATATTGCAGCTGGTCAATCCATGTGGTCAGTAGTTCAAACTAGAAAATAGGCGGATTTATTTAGGTGTGGTGTAAGTTAGTGAGGTGTTAAATAAATCTGTCCCCTTTTGGCTTCTTTTAGTCTTGATGATGCCACCAGAGATGGAGATTGCTTAATAAAATGCTGCATTCCTTCTCAATATGTCAAGCCTGGAGAAAATGGGTGACACGAATGAAAAAAGACATAAAGGATTTGCTCTATTCTGTTCCTCCAAACGCAGATTATGCGGTTGATGCTACGGATATAGATGCGGAGGATATCCCGCGTAGCAGGGTACAAGGTGTCATTGAGCTATTGGGGCACTCAGAGGAGAGTATTAGATTTGCCGCCGCTAGGTTGTTGACTAGCTGGGGGTATAGAGAGGGATTATTTTATTTGTCCAACGCTTTATGCCGTGCGGATGACATTGGAGAATTCGAAATTCATAGGTTGTACGGTTACGACGAAACGTTCAAGTTGGCATTGGCTGCGCTGGTTGGATATTTCACGCGATCCTCTGATAGAGGACATGGCGAGGAAGCAAGGCGTGAGATTTTTGAGCCAATTAAGAAAATAATTCAATTATCAAATAGTCGCCCTTTTGAGATTTCCGGATTTTTTTGGTTGGTTGAGGATAAAAAATTTTATGAATATATTCCAGAACTACGCGAGCACCTCGTCTCTGTGATTGATTCACCTGATATTCATAGGTGGAAAATTTACGACGTTTTGAGGCTTTTATTGAGGGTTGATAATGCTTTTGCCAGTAATTTTTTAGAAAAAATTAATAAGCAGTTAGATGATTTTAAATTGGGCGGCAAATAAGTTTCTCTTCTGGGCGATTACCAAAATAAAGGCCAGGCCACTTTTTTTTGCTTTATATCGGATAAATGGGGCGGATTTATCTAGTTGATTTATTTTATTGTACTACTCACGCACAAAGCGGGCGACACTACGGCCGCCCTGTTTTCACTCAGGACAGATCGGCGTTAAGCCTGCGACTGATGACATCCAGCAAATCACACCCGTCGCGCAGCGGAATGGGCAGCAAATGGGCGAAGTCTGAAAGCACTACGGCATCGCTGCTGAGTTGTTCGCGTAAGGCCAGGTTTTCCAGCTGTTGGGTGACGGCCCGAATGCGGTGCACGGCGGCGTCGTGAAGGACGTCGAGGGGTGCCTGGGTGTCGATGATCAGCGCTGGGACGGTGCAGTCGTGGCCGGTTAGGGGCATGTATCTGTTCATGGGTACAACCTCGGTCAGTAGAGTGAGGCTGTCGCCTATCGTCGCCAAACGAATGGGTGACAGCTGTACGCAGGTTGGCGAACCGGGACCGAGTTCCGGCAGACCCGAAGGTCTCCCACGCACAGCTGCCATAGAGCAGCGATGCGGGTACGGAAGCCCCTGCAATCAAGCAGATAGCTTTCGCATACGGTCAACGGATCGCCAAATCCGGTCGCCCTGTTGGACGACGGCCGGACTATAAGCCCCTCACCCAAAACCGCGCAAGGTATCAGAGTAGTGGCATAATGCCTTGTCTCGCGCCATACAACGCCGACAGGCTGGCCACGACCCAACGCATCAATGATAAGACCCGCTACCCACAAGGAAGAAGTACATGATCAAGTTGTTCTGCAAAGCCGCTGTCGTTCTGTCCCTGGTCACCCTGTTTGGCTGTTCTTCGACGCCTTCTGTGGAGAAGATGCAGGCTGACGTCGCGAGCTATTCGTTGCCCAAGGCCGCCGTGGCCGATAAAGGCCTGGTGTATGTCGTGCGCCCAAGCAACGTCGGGATGCTGGTACGGTTTAACGTGTTCCTGGATGACAAGGAAGCCGACTCGGAGATGGGTTACAACCGCGGTAACCAGTACATCTATTTTTTCGTGACGCCGGGCAAGCATGTGATCAGCTCCAAGGCTGAAAACTGGGCGGACATGACAGTCGACGTCAAGGCGGGTGAGGTGGTTTACCTCAAGCAGGAAGTTGAAATGGGCTTCGCCGTGGCGCGCAACAGTCTCAAAGTGCTGAGCGATCTGGAAGGCCGTTATCTGGTCAAGGATGCGTCCTTGGGGACCCTCGTCAAAGAAAACAAATAAGGTAACGCGTCTGGCGCCGGCCGAGGCCCGCTGTTCTGCCGGCTCCAGCTATTCCAACTGCCAACATTATCCTGGCTTGCAGTGGTGAGCAGGTCAAACCCGCTCCCACCTTTGGTCCGCGTTACAGCAACTTACGCTGCACCGCCTCATCCAGCGTGCTACGCGTCAGCGCTTCAACCACTTCCCGCGTGTCCGCCTGGAACGGGATGCCCACGATCAGCACCAGGTGCATCCAGGTGCGCACCGATTCGCTCTTTTTGACGCGGCCCAGTTCCTTGCCTTCCTTGTCCTTGAACACCGTTTCCAGGGTGAAGATGTTCTTCGCCGTGCTTGGGATGATGAAGAACGTGAAGCCGGTGATGAACGCCGACACCGTGCTGTACTCTTCGTTGTTATGCAGCGTGGCATCCACGTAGATATCTGAGTCGACCTTGTCGGTGCTCACTCGGGAAAACCGGTTGGACGCACGATACGTATCGGCCACGGCTTTTTCCCACAGCACCACGGGAGCGCCGACTGCGGCGTTGCCCGGGCCGCCGTTGACGTGGTTCTGCGCCGTGGTGTGCACGTACGCCGTCGGCTTTTGCGCCGGCGCGTTGGCGGTCGGTGGCCAGGTTTGTACGGCGGGCAATTCGTGTTGCGAGTAAGATACGCAGCCGGTCAGCAGGACAGCGGCCAGTACCAGGCTGTGTTTGATCAATCCTTTCACGCAGTGCTCCTTGAAATTACGGTTTGGCCAGGTTGGCGGTGGCGGTGTCGAGCAGTTGCCCGACCAGTTTGGTCAGCTGTTGGCCACCCATCGACGGCGCCCAATATTGGCCGCTGTACAAGCCGACGTTGTGTTCGAACTTGATCGAGTCTGTGGCCTTGGCCAGTTCCTTGCCGTTGCGGTCGACGATCACCAGGTCGCCGGCCACGTCGAAGCTGTCCACGTAGATCGGGCCGTTGACCCAGATCCAGATGGTCAGGGTCAGCAGCGCGCCAGGCACGTAGGCCGGGTGCGGTGCGCGATGGCCCTTGAGGGACGTCATGTTGAATTTGAGCGTGACGTCCTGCTCGCCCAGGCGCACGGGGTATTCGGTGACTTGCTTGAAGTAACCGGCGGTGCGCACGTACTGAGTGATCTGGGCCGTCAGGGAGCTGCTGATCGCCGCTTTGTTGGCCTCGTTGACGTCGGCGGCGCTCACCGTCACATCGGCGATTTGCGCGCTGCGCGGGCTGCTGACAGATACCGGGTGGAGCGGGGTGGCGATAGGGCCTGTGACGGTGTAGGACACGCAGCCGGTCATCGACAGCGCGGCAAGCAGGGCCGTAGCCCGAAGGAGGGTTTTAAGCACGCAATTTCCCTATAAGTGAATAAGCCGAGTCAGTGTCTCGACGCCTTTAAGCAAAACTTGAGGCGTGTGCATTAACGCACATCGCCCGACGAAACACCTTGAGAACCCCTCTCAACTCCGTAAAATGCCGCCACTGTTTAAAGCACGATACTTTTCAGGGACGAATTCAGACATGCGCGCATTTGCCGTGTTCCTCGCCGTCTGCCTCCTGGCGGGCTGCGCCTCCAAGCCGGATTACTACATCTCGCCGGCGCCGGTGACCATTCCCAAAACCGCCACGTATTGGCTCGACACCTTCGATGTGGAGGTGGTGGGCAAGAACGAACGCTTCCTGCCCGATGACAAAGTGCGCCAGCAACTGGGCGTCGACCTGGTCGATCGGTTGCTCAGTGCCAAACGTTATGCTCCCAGCAAGGACAAAGCCGATTACCTGTTGGATGTCAGCATCGTCTACACGCGTCATATCCCGGACTCCAAAGGCGGCCTGTCGACGTTGATCGTCGATGACAACACCATTCTGGCCAGCGTGGATTTCAGCTATCAGGTGAAGGTCAAGAAGGCAGGTAGCGAAGTCCTGCACTTCGCCAAGACCCGCGAGAACCTCGTACCCGCCGGTGTGATGGGGGAGGCGCAAAAATGGAAGACCATGGGCGGCATCCTCACCAACTCCGGCAACTCAAGCGTCGAGCGGTTTTATACCGGCGTCCTGAGTCGCGACATCGTTGATGATCTGCTCGACATCCCGTCTCGCTGACGTTGCTATTACCGATTTATCACCCCAGGAGCATTCCGTGAAAACACTCTGCAAAACCCTGCTGTCCGGCCTCACCGCCGCAGCGCTGCTGACCGTGGCCGGCTGCGCCACCGAAAGCAATCGCGCGATGCCGGTAGAGCAAGTCGCCAGCGCCAACGTCGCCTACTCCGGCGTGCGCGTGCCGATTGCCGTGGGCAAATTCGACAACCGCTCCAGCTATATGCGCGGCATCTTCTCCGATGGCGTCGACCGCCTCGGCGGCCAGGCCAAGACCATCCTGATCACCCACTTGCAGCAGACCAACCGCTTCAGCGTGCTGGACCGCGACAACATGGGCGAAATTTCCCAGGAAGCCAAAATCAAAGGCACCGTGCAGAAGCTCAAGGGCGCGGACTATGTGGTGACCGGCGATGTGACCGAGTTCGGCCGCAAAGAAACCGGCGACCGCCAGCTGTTCGGCATCCTCGGCCGTGGCAAGACCCAAGTGGCCTACGCCAAAGTCGCGTTGAATATCGTCAACATCAACACCTCCGAAGTGGTGTATTCCACCCAGGGCGCCGGTGAGTACGCACTGTCCAACCGTGAAGTGGTCGGCTTCGGCGGCACCGCCAGCTACGACTCCACCCTCAATGGCAAGGTCCTGGACCTGGCCATGCGCGAAGCGATCAATCGCCTGGTCGACGGCATCAACGCCGGTGCCTGGAACCCGCGCAACTGATCAGCAGCACCTCAAGGAGCAGTACACGGATGAGCAAGGCAGTTAAGTCAGCGCTGATGTTGGCAGCAAGCGCAGCGGTCGCCGGGTGCCAGACGGCGCCCCAGCCCCTGTATCAATGGGAAAGCTACCAGCCGCAAGTTTACGAATACTTCAAGGGCGAGCCCAAGGAAGCGCAGGTCGAAGCGCTGGAGCGTGATCTGCAGAAGATCAACGCCAGTGGTCGCAAGGCGCCACCGGGTTACCACGCCCACCTGGGCATGCTGTACCTGAGCATGGGCAAGGATGACCAGATGGTGCAGGAATTTCGCACCGAGAAGGCGCTGTTCCCCGAATCCGCCGCCTACATGGACTTTCTGCTGAAAAACGCCAAGACCGGAGTCGCGACTAAATGAGCCTGTTAAAACTCACCGGCGCCCTGCTGGCCCTGGCCTTGCTCGGCGGTTGCGCGGCACCCAAGACCATCGATTACACGGCGTATAAGCAGGCGCGGCCCAAGTCGATCCTGGTGCTGCCGCCGCTCAATGAATCGCCGGAAGTACAGGCGTCCTACAGCCTGGTGTCGCAGGTGACGTACCCGCTGGCCGAAGCCGGCTACTACGTGCTGCCGATTGCCCTGGTGGACGAAACCTTCCGCCAGAACGGCCTGACCACTGCCAACGATATCCAGGCCGTGCCGCCGACCAAGCTGCATGACATCTTCGGCGCGGACGCGGCGTTGTACATCACCGTCACCGAGTACGGCACCAAGTACATGCTGATCTCCAGCGATACAGCGGTGACCGCCTCGGCCAAACTGGTAGACCTGCGCACCGGCACCACCCTGTGGACCGGCACCGCACGCGCTTCCAGCGAAGAAGGCAACAACAACAGCGGTGGTCTGATCGGCATGCTGATCACCGCGGCGGTCAAGCAGGTAATCAACAGCTCCACCGACGCCGCGCACCCGATTGCCGGCATCACCAGCGCACGCTTGCTGTCGCCGGGGCAACGGGCGGGGATTCTGTACGGCCCGCGTAATCCCAAGTACGGCACGGACTGACAATCCGGCTCTGAAACACCATCGCGCTACTGTAGAACCGGGCCCGCTGTAGTGAGCGGGCTTGCTGTGGTAAGCGGGCTTGCTGTGGTGAGCGGGCTTGCCCCGCGCTGGGGCGCGAAGCGGCCCTAAACCTAGCGACGAGGTTTGTGTGATTGAGCGCGGTAGTCTTATGTGGGACCGCTTCGCACCCCAACGCGGACGGCGCGACGATTCGACAAGCCTGCTCACCAAAGCCTTAAGGAGACACCCATGCCCCCGATGGCGATGTGTCACTCACTAGAGGCAATAGCTGACACTCTGCCATCGGGAGCAAGCTCCTTCCCACACCGATTGAGATGTTTTCTAAATCGGTGTTAACCCGAATCCCCCGCACCTTGCGTCTGACCTTGTGAACGGATCATTCATTCACGAGGTTCAGCCCATGTCTCACTCTCTGCTCTGGCTACGTCCTGCTGCCCAAGGCTTCGCCGTTACCCTGACGCTGGCGCTGGCCGGGTGTGGGGCGTCGTCCTCCCATGATGTGGCGCCACCGGCCGACACGGGCCCGATCTCCCGGCTTGAGGCCGACACTGTGCAAGGTGCCCTGAGCAAACCCATGCCGATCCCCGCGCCGATGTCTACACGCCTGGCGATGCAGGAATCGAGGACGATGGACTACCGCAGCGAGCCCCGTGAGCAATACGCCAACCTGCCGGATAACCCGGTGCACCGCGTGGCTGAAACGCCGGTGTCCACTTTCAGTGTCGATGTCGACACCGGCAGCTACGCCAACGTACGACGCTTCCTCAATCAAGGCAGCCTGCCGCCCGAAGGCGCCGTACGACTGGAGGAAATGGTCAATTACTTCCCCTACCACTACGCACTGCCCACCGATGGCTCACCCTTCGGCGTGACCACCGAAGTCGCCCCTACACCCTGGAACCCCCACACCCAATTACTGCGTATCGGCATCAAGGCATCCGACCGCGCCGTGGCGCAGCTGGCGCCGGCCAACCTGGTATTTCTGGTGGATGTGTCCGGCTCCATGGACCGTCGCGAAGGTTTGCCGCTGGTGCAAAGCACCCTGAAGTTATTGGTGGATCAATTGCGCGAGCAGGACCGCGTGTCGCTGGTGGTCTACGCCGGCGACTCCCGTGTGGTGCTCAAGCCCACGTCCGGGCGCGACAAGGCCGCGATCCGCAACGCCATCGACCAGCTCACCGCCGGTGGTGCCACGGCGGGGGCGTCGGGTATCGAACTGGCTTACCAGATGGCCCGCGAAGGCTTTATCGACAACGGCATCAACCGCATCCTGCTGGCCACCGACGGCGACTTCAACGTCGGCGTCAGTGACTTCGACAGCCTCAAGCAGATGGCGGCGCAGCAGCGTAAGAGCGGCGTGTCCCTCACCACCCTGGGCTTTGGCGTGGACAACTACAACGAGCACCTGATGGAGCAACTGGCCGACGCCGGCGACGGTAACTACGCCTATATCGACACCTTGCGCGAAGCACGCAAAGTGCTGGTGGACCAGCTCAGCTCGACCCTGGCCGTGGTGGCGCGGGATGTGAAATTGCAGGTGGAATTCAACCCGGCGCGGGTCAGCGAATATCGCCTGCTCGGCTACGAAAACCGCGCCCTCAAGCGTGAGGATTTCAATAACGACAAGGTGGACGCCGGTGAGATCGGCGCCGGCCATACCGTTACCGCGCTGTACGAAATTGTGCCCAAGGGGCAGAGGGGTTGGCTGGAGCCGCTGCGCTATGCCGGCGCGCCTGTGGCCGAGGGGCAGTCCGAGGAGCTGGCCATGCTGCGCGTGCGCTACAAGCCTGCCGCAGGTGGCGATAGCCGCTTGATCGAACGGCCAATCACTGGCCAAACCACCCAGGCCAGCGACGATTTGCGCTTTGCGGCGGCAGTGGCTGCGTTCGCCCAGCAACTCAAGGGCGATGGCCGCTACACTGGCAGCATGACGTTGAAAGACACCGCCGCACTGGCCCGCTCGGCGCGGGGCGACGACCCGTTCGGCCTGCGCAACGAGTTCGTGCAACTGGTGGAGTTGGCCCAAAGCCTCAAGCCCTGATCTCGAACACAACATAGCTGTTACTGATAGACCTCGACCGGGAGCAAGCGCCCTCCCACATTTGACCCGCGTTAACTTTACAAAAGGAGTTCGCCCCCTACATGGCTGTTCCAGATGACCCCTCCAGCGACGAAGCGCTGCTGGCCCGCTACCGAGCCGGTGACGCCGCTGCGTTCGAAGTTTTGTACGCGCGGCATCGCCAAGGTCTGTATCGTTTCCTCGTGTCCCTGAGCAACAAGGCCGAACTGGCTGAGGAAATTTATCAGGAGACCTGGCTCAGCCTGATCCGCAGCGCCAGTCAGCCACAAGGCCGGGCGAGCTTTCGCACATGGCTGTTTCAGATTGCCCGCAATCGCTTGATCGACCACTGGCGCAAGCACGGCATCCACAACCCATTGCACGACAGCTACGACGAGCACCTGCACGCCCAGCCCGACCACAGCGCCGGCCCCGAGCAGCAATTGAGCCTGAGCCGCGACCAGGCGCGCCTCGACGCGGCCCTGCAAGACTTGCCCGAAGACCAGCGTGAAGTGTTCCTGCTGCGTTTGCATGGCGACCTTGAGGTACCGCAAATCGCCGCGCTCACCCAGACCCCGCTGGAAACCGTAAAAAGCCGCTTGCGCTACGCCCAGCAGAAATTGCGTCGTCTGCTGGCCGAGGAGGTACCTGTATGACTGACTCCCGACACACCCCTGACGACGATTTGATCCAGCATTTTCGTCAACACAGCACCGGCGAGCCGCCCGCGTCTCTCGATGCCTTCATCCTCAACGCCGCCCGCCGCGAAGCCCCGGCGCCGCAACCGAGCCTTTGGCAACGCTGGCTGCACGCCTGCCAACGCCCACGCTGGCAAATGGCGTTCGCCACCGTCGCCGGCGTCGCGCTGATGGTCGGCGTGGTCATGCGCTCGCCGGTGCCGCAGCCCGAAGTGTCCACCGCGACCTTCTCCGCGCTCCACGACCAAACTCCACCGCCGGCACCCGCCCCTGCGCCGATGGCGCGTATGGCTGTCGCACCCAAGGCCGAGAGTGCTCAGGCCGAAATCACCGGCTCGCTGGCCCAGGCGCCAGCGGCAAAACCCTTGAGCAAGCGCGCGCCGCCGGGGTTGCCGAGCCTGGAGGAGGGGTTGCAGGAAATTGTGAACCTGCGCGCAGCAGGCCAAACCCGAGCGGCGGATGAAAAACTGCTGGCGCTGCACCAGCGCTTTCCCCAGGAAGATCTGCCGGCGCGATTGGAGGCGCTGCAGCCGCGCTGAAACCAGGCTCACGAAAAAAGCCCCAGGTCTCTCAACCTGGGGCTTTTTTATGCTGCACCCTCAGCGCCGCCCTTCCAGCGCCATGCGCACGGCCAGCCCTGCCAGCACCGTCCCCATCAACCAGCGCTGTACCAACTGCCATAGCGGTTTGGCCGCCAGAAACGAGGCAATGGAGCCCGCCGACAGGGCGATCAACGCGTTAACGCTCACACTGATCATGATCTGGGTAAACCCCAGCACGAGGGACTGCGCCAGCACACTGCCGTGGCCATCGGGCACGATGAATTGGGGCAGCAACGACAGGTATATCACCGCAACTTTCGGGTTCAGTAGGTTGGTGACAAAGCCCATCATAAACAACCTGCGCGGTCCGTCCTGAGGCAGATCGCGCAACTGGAACGCCGAACGCCCACCGGGCTTCACCGCTTGCCAGGCCAGGTACAGCAAATACAACGCGCCGCCGAGCTTGAGCGCGTCATACGCAAAGGGCACCGCCATCAGCAGAGCGGTAATACCCAGCGCCGCGCAAAGCATATAAACCACAAAACCCAACGCCACGCCGCCCAGGGAAATCAAGCCCGCGACCCGCCCTTGGCAGATCGAGCGGGAGATCAGATAGATCATGTTCGGGCCGGGCGTCAGCACCATCCCGAGGCAGATCAGACCAAACGCCAGCAGGCTCGACAGTTCGGGCATGGGGTAACTCCTGTAGGTAATGCCAGCCGTGGGCGCGCGGTCGCGGGTGGCGGGATGCGCACGATGGTAGGGCGGCCGAAGGCGGCGCGTTAGATACAGATGGCCCGACAAAACGTCATACAGGCACGCAGCGCTGAGACGGAGCGTCTCAATCGCTCAGCGCTTTCTCAGAGGGCTGATTCAGGGCGTCTCATTCGACGGTGACTGCGGCCAGCGCGGGTTGTGCCACGGATCGCTCTAAAAAACGCCTGTGCGAGGATTTTCGCGCAGCTGGCACCGGCCTTGCTCTGGCCCTCGCAACCCCCCGCGGGGTTTGTCTCTCACTGCCGTTTCAAGGAGCCTTGCCATGACCCTAACGATCAATCCGCAACGCAGCATGCGTGCCGCTGTCTGGCACGGCCGTCACGATATTCGCGTCGAAGACGTTCCCCTGCCCGATGCGCCGCCCGCCGGCTGGGTGCAGATCCGCGTGCAATGGTGCGGCATTTGCGGCTCCGATCTGCATGAGTACGTGGCCGGGCCGGTGTTTATCCCGGTCGATGCGCCGCACCCACTGACCGGCATCAAGGGCCAGTGCATCCTCGGTCACGAGTTCTGTGGCGAAATCGTCGAACTCGGCGCCGGCGTGCAAGGCTTCAGCGTCGGCGAACCGGTGGCGGCCGATGCCTGCCAACATTGCGGCACCTGCTACTACTGCACCCACGGCCTGTACAACATCTGTGAAAACCTGGCTTTCACTGGGCTGATGAACAACGGCGCCTTCGCCGAACTCGTCAACGTACCCGCCAACCTGCTGTATAAGCTGCCCGCCAACTTTCCCGCCGAAGCCGGGGCACTGATCGAGCCCCTCGCGGTGGGCATGCACGCCGTGAAAAAAGCCGGCAGCCTGCTGGGGCAAAACGTCGTGGTGGTCGGCGCCGGCACCATCGGCCTGTGCACCATCATGTGCGCCAAGGCGGCAGGCGCGGCCCAAGTGATCGCCCTGGAAATGTCCGGAGCCCGCAAGGCCAAAGCCAAGGAAGTGGGCGCGACCCACGTACTTGATCCCAACCAATGCGACGCCCTGGCCGAAGTACGCCGCCTCACCGGCGGGCTCGGCGCGGATGTCAGCTTCGAATGCATCGGCAACAAACACACCGCCAAACTCGCCATCGACCTGATCCGCAAAGCCGGCAAATGCGTGCTGGTGGGCATCTTCGAAGAGCCCAGCGAATTCAACTTCTTCGAGCTGGTGGCCACCGAGAAACAGGTACTGGGCGCGCTGGCCTATAACGGCGAATTCGCCGACGTGATCGCGTTCATCGCCGATGGGCGGCTGGACATCACGCCGCTGGTGACGGGGCGCATTCAGCTGGAACAGATCGTGGGGGCGGGTTTCGAGGAACTGGTTAAAAACAAGGAACACAATGTGAAGATCATTGTGTCGCCTGCTCGGGTCTGAAGCGTGGGCTGTGCCCCCACTCCTGACTCCCCAAGCCAGACTGAGGAGGGGGTGGGGGCAAGATTGTCGGTATGAAGCTAAAAGTCTTCGCAGACGGCGGCCTTCAATCACGCATCCACAGGCCAAGTACCGCGACGCACCATCTCCCGGACACGATCAGCGCCGTTGGCCCGAACCAGCAACTCCATGCGTGCTTTCTCGATGTCCTCCGCGCTCCATTGATCGGTCGCCATCGTGGCTTTTTCATGGGACCAACCGTTGTCGTAGTGACGCACTACATACTGCTGCTGGTATTCCCACATCGACGTCCCGGGAATCGGCGTGACGATAAACGGGTTGGCGTAAGCCATGCCGGCGCCCATGAGGTTGACCGCGTAGTCGATGGTGCGGTCGATCAGCTCCAGGCTCTCTACAAAAGGCTTTTGCCCAGGTCCGCCGGGGGGATTGACGAACCCAGCATGAACCCGCCGGTAACCTGAATGCCGTGCTGGTGCCTCGCCATGGGCGCGACGGCGGATGCCGGTTCGGCTGTTCAGCAACGATGGCTTTCCCAGATGACTGAGTAAGGGCCGCGTGGGCGCGACTGAAAAACTCGGCCCGTCGCTCTCGATCCTCATGGTTCCCTGCGAAGCTATCAAGTTCATTTCCCTGTCTCCTTACCCGTCGAGATCACCCTGAGGTCGTGCGTGAGCGTGAAGTGGCGATGACCGCCCCCGTAATGATCAACACCGCGGGAATCATCAGGATCGGCTTGGCATCGCTTTGCCCCACGGCAATCAGCAGCAGCGTGGAGAACAGCGGCGCCAGATAAGACAGGGCGCCCAGCATCGATAGGTTTCCGTGCTTGGTCGCGTGGTCCCAGGCAAAAAAAGCCAGGCCCACTGGGCCCAGCCCCAGGGCAATGATTGCGGCCCACTGGCCCGGCCCAGGCCGCACCGTGGTTTCGAAAGCCAGGTGGCAGAGCCCGCCGGCCACTGCCACCAGCCCGCAGATCCCCCCGATGATGCTGCTCGGAACATGGCTGAACCGCCGGTTGAACACCGAATACATCGCCCAGACCCAGGCACACGCAAAGGCTGCGGCGTAACCGACCACCGGCATCGACGCACTGTCACTCCGGGCCCGCAGCTGCATGATGAAGGCCGTCCCCGCCAGGCCGAGCAAGGCGCCCAGCAGCTGGCGCTTGCGCAGCGACTCGCCGGTGGCAAAGCTCGACAGCAGCACGATCAGCAGTGGCCACAGGTAGGCAATCAGGCTGGCTTCAGCCGCAGGCGCGGCCTTCAACGCAAAGAAATACAACGCGTGATAGACAAAGATCCCGGCAAAACCCGTGGCCCACACAGGCCAGGGCTGACGCCAACTGCTGAACCCTGCTGCGCCACGCATCCCCAGCACGCATAGGCTGGCCACAAACGCGACCGCGAAGCTCAAAGCCAGTAACTGAAAGGCCGGGATGCCGGCGGTCAAGGTGGTCAAAAGCGCCAGGCACGCCCACAAAAACACGGCAATCACCCCGATCAGCGTCGCACTGGTTGCGCCCTTGGCAAGGGTGATGGATGGGTTGGAAGTGCTCATGCAAGCCCCGTCTGCGGATAATCCTCAAGCGGGAACAATAGAAAGGTCGAGAGAGGGAGTATTGATCAGGCCCGCCAAAGAATTGTTCGGGACTGCTGTTTTTTCAGGGAGCGAGCCCTTGTTTACGCACCACGGCCGGCGTCAGATGGCGGGCTTTCTTCAGGGCATGGGTTAACGCACTTTGGTCGGCGTACCCGGCGCGGTGCGCAATATCAATGATCGACAAAGACGTTTGGCGCAGCAGGTCAATGGCCAGATTCAAGCGCAAGTTCGCGATATGCGAGAACGGCGTGGTGTTCAGGTGCTGCGCGAATAGCACATACAAGCGCCGCTCACTGGTGCCCGCATAACGCGCAATATCATGCACCGTCAGGGCGCTGCCCAAGTGCTTCTCGATGTAGGCCAACGCACGAGCGAGAATGAACTGACCGGGATCGCTCCGCGCAACCTCGGGCTGCAATAACGAACACAACAACAACCGACTCCAGGACTCGGCCATCGCGAGCGACCCGACCAACTGTGGCCCGTTGCAACTGGCGTAATCGAGCAAATGCCGTATATCGGGCCTGACCGCAAAAAAGCGCTTGTCGTTGAGTGGGTCAAATGACGCAACCGTACCCTTCTGCGCCTCGCCACGCTCGGTCGAGACGTCCAGCACCAGAAAACGGTTATGGGTATTGGCCAGGAACGTATGCCGAGCCCCAGCAGAAATCACCACCCCCTGACTCGCATCGACCTTGCCACCTCGCCCGTCGACCTCGATCTCCATCGACCCGGATTGAGGGAGCACGATTTGATGGAAGTCGTGCTGGTGAAGCTCGACCTGACCAGAGTAGGAGCGTAATGAGAGGGAGAGCGATTGGGGGGTGGTGGTGCTCATCCGTGAGTCTCCGGGGGTGAGGGGGGTATCGTATGTCAGTGCTCTGGTTGGATGCCAGACTGTATGTGGGGGGAGGGATTTTGCTGGGCTTGGGGTTGTGTTTATGAGGACGTTAAGGCGTGTGATTCAACGGTGCGACGGGGGGACTTGCGGGGGGAAGGGCAGTGGTAAACCGTTAGGAACAAGAAAGCCCGCACTAGGCGGGCTTCTTGAGGTGTTCCGTAGACTGTCTGAGACAGGTCTAAACAGCTATATGGTGCACCCGGCGGGATTCGAACCCACGACCCCTGCCTTCGGAGGGCAGTACTCTATCCAGCTGAGCTACGGATGCAATGCGGGCGCCATGATACTCATCTGGCCGGGGGGCGTCCAGTTGCAGGGCGGTGAAGGGGCAAATCAGGGCAGGGTCTTACGTCTGCGGTGTCGCTGAGGGCTTGCCCGCTTGATGTCGCCGCCCGGTCCATGGGGGCTGGGTTCAGGACTCTGGCGCAGCCGTGGACTGATGCGGCGGGTGGCCGTGGGGTTGTTTGGGGGCTTTTTGCTGGGTCGTTCTGTTCTGCTCATGCCAGCGCGTCAAGGCGTCAGCGCCGCCCTCGGCGTGGGCAAACACTGGCAGGGTGATGATTGAAGCGAGCGCGATCCACTTGATTAACGTGTTCATTCTGCAAGTACCTTCGTGAGTGGGAATAAGCAGTCGGCAATACCGCGAAAGCGGCCGACCTTCAGGTGATGGCCGTCGTTGCGTTTTCGTATCGCTCCAGTAGCCAGGCCAGGTTTCGGTAACGCGCCGCCCACTGCTCGGCGCCCAGCCGCTGCATGGACTTGGCTGCTCTGCGTGCTTGTGCGGCTCCTATGGCGGTGTGGTGAGTCGACCGGGTCAGCCTTCTATTGGCCGTGGCTGCGCAGCGGGCAATCGGCGAGCCGGGGGGCAGGCGACGTGTGTGGCGTTGGAGTCGTGCCAGTTCGCGGCTGAGTTGGAGCGATAGATAGCCAGCCTCGTAATCCCCCTGACGGTGGGCGCCCAACAGGCTTTTCAAGGCGACGATGCGGTGCTGCTGTTGCGCTTGCCACCGGCGATGATTGAGCGTGTCTGCTCGATGCAGAAGCCGGCGCGTTGCGTGTAGCAGCGAGCGCTTGAGTGCCTGCACGGTGTGCTGGGGCTTTTTCGGAACAATGTTGAACGCCAGAAGACAGATGCCCATCGCGACAAACCAGGCGAGCGCTTGGTTGACGAAGTCGGCGAAGTCGTAATGAGCGGTCGCGCCGGTGCTGACCAGCGTGTTGAACGCAATCAGGTAGGCGATCCCGATGAGGGCTTGACGAGGTCGGGTGGTGGCGTGAATGCCGAATGACCAGAACACCGCCAGCATCACTACAAGCAGTGGAAAGCCATTGATCGCCGGCATCAGTAAAAATTTGCACACCAGTGCGGCCAGCGTGGCGTAAAAGGTCCCTTTGATAAAACCGATGATGCCTTGAACCGGGTCGGGCGCCGCAGCCGATAGCGTGCAGCAGGGCCCCAGCACCGCCAGCAGGGTGGGGCCTTGATTCCAGCCGCTCAGGTACCACACGGCACCGGCGACCAGGGTGGCACCCAAGGCACGCAGACCGTTGCGAGCGGCGTCCTGATAGTTGCGATGAAACCCCTTCACCGTTTGGCGCGCTTGAGTGTCGCGCTCAAGGCTGGAGAAGCTGTGCAGGGCGGCATGCAGATCCGCAAGCTGTTCGCGCAAGCGCTCCACCCCTAACGCCGTGAGGGCAGAGTCTGCGCGAAGGCCGCCAACCGTTTCCTCGTTTTCAAGCGCGCTCATTGCTTGCTTCACCCGATCCGCCGCCGTAGTGAAGTCGACGGTACGATCGGCTAAAGCCTCGCCCAGGTGCCGAAGCGGTTTACTGATCCGGTTCAACAACCAACCCGGGGCATCGTGATCGTTCAGGCGTATATCCATAACGGCCGACTGCAATTGAGCGAGACCGGTTTGAATCACGGGCAGGCGCGTGCGGATAAGCACGGACTCACCCCAGCCGATGCCGAGAAGCTCATCCACTTTGCCGATGTCCATCGACAGCTGCGCGCGCTGCGCGGCCAGCTCCGGTGTTTCTTCGTTGGTGAACCGATCAGCCAACTGGTGTGCAGCGCGGGCAGACACGTCGACCAGCGCGTTCAGCAGCTTGCGATCAATGGTTTTACGACTGCCCAGCGTGGCAATAAGGCTGAGGCTGAACACGCCGACCACCACGGCGGTGCCTCGGGTCACGATGTGATCGAAGCCTTGCTCGGGGGCGACAATGGCGGGGCCCAACGCCAGGCACACGGTGTAGCCGGCGACTACCGCCGCAGTTGCCTGGTAATGCCGCAGCAGCGTCATTGCCGCCACACATAAGCCGAGCCACAGGCCGACGCCGAAGATGAACAGCAACATCTGCTGGGCAAACATGCCCAGCAGAATAAAGGCCGCAGTCACCCCGATAAGCGTTCCAACCATACGGTTGAAGCCCTTGCCGACCACCGCCCCTTGCACCGGATGCACCAGCAGGAGCACGGTGGAGGCCGCAGAAAAAGGCGAGTCCAGTTGCAACTCAAAACCCAGCCAAAGCGCAAGGGTCGCGGCGATGATGCTGCGCAACACATACGCGAAGGTATCGGCCGTACACGGTAGAGGTAATGAGGCGAGCGCGCGGCGGACATACTCGGCCATCACATAAACCCCTGCAGCCAGTGGGTGAACCTCCAGTGCGACGGCGGCTTTGCATCGACGATCTCAACGCTCGCCGTCATCCCCGCCGCCAGTTCGACCCCGGCCGGAACGTTATCCAGTTCGATGCGTACAGGCACGCGCTGGGCCAGTCGTATCCAGCTGAACGTCGGGCTGACTTGAGGTAACCCGCTGTCGTTGCGCAGTTCATTGCCATCGGCGATCCCGCGTCCGATGCTGACGACGTGTCCCTTGAGCAGTGGCGAGAAGCCCATCAATTTGATGGCTGCGGGCGCGCCTTCGCGGATGTTGGAGAGCTTGGTCTCTTCGAAATAGCCAGTGACCCAAAAGCTATGGCCATCGACCACGAACAGATTGGTATCGCCGTGGGCGGCGTAATCGCCTGGCTGTAAGCGCAGTTGAGTGACATAGCCGTCTACGGGGGAACGCAGGGTCGTGCGCTCCAGGTCCAGCCGCGCTCTGGCCAATTGGCCCTGCGCGGCATCGAGGCGAGCCTTGGCGACGTTCAGGGCGCGAGCGGCATTGTCGATTTCCTCGCGGGCAATGGCGTCCCCAAGGCGAGTGCGACGTTTGAATTGTTCGTTGCGTTGCTCAAACACACTTTGCGCTTCGGCCAGCTCCGCCGACCGTTGGCGCTGGGCCAGCAAATAGTCGCGCTGGTCGATGCGGTAGAGCAGATCGCCTTTGGACACCCATTGATTATCAGCCACCGCCAGGTGTTCGACCTGGCCGGACACCTCTGGGGCTATGCGAATAACTTGAGCGCTGACCCGCCCATCGCGGGTCCAGGGCGCCAACACATAGGCACGCCACAGCTGCATGCACAGGGCGACGGCGACAAGGCCCAAGGCCAGGGTCGCGGAGGCTTTCAGGCATTTGACGACAGACATAGGCGGCCTCACTCAAACCGTCAGAAACAGCGTGGCCAAAATGATCAGCAGCACAAAAAAGCGCGACAGGCTGGGATGCCATGTCCACTCCAAGGGGCCGTCGACTAAATGTTTCAACGCCTGGTAAGCGAGGGCCGAGGCGATCAGATAGGCCAACAACGGAGGGATGTAGAGGTTCGCAATCGACAGTTCACTCAGCATCTTCATCACCGTAAATCGATGGGCTCGCAGGGAGCGAGCGCTACTGGATGAGAATGCTACGCAACAACCGGAGGTGCCGATATCGACTACACTGCCAATTAATAATCAAATCCGGTCAATGTGAGAGATGCCAATGCAGGACGTTCAGCACCCGCCGCTGGAGCAATTCGAACTGGACGACCTCGGTCAGCCCGCCGTGGCGCTGATGCTGACCACGCAGCAGCACGCCAGGGAGTTTCCCGTGCATGAGCACCGCAAAGGCCAACTGGTCGTGGCCTGCCGCGGCGGCATCGTTTGTACGGTGGAGAATGGGGTGTGGATGGTGCCACCGGGGTTCGGTGTGTGGATTCCGGCCGGTGTGTCCCATAGCAACCGGGTCACGGCGAATGGGCAAGTGTGCTTTCTGCTGGTTGAACCTGAGGCGGCGGCGCTGCCCGAACAATGCTGCACATTGGCGTTGTCACCGGTGATTCTCGAATTGATCTTTCATCTCAGCGCTCAGGACCAGGCGTACCCGGCGGACTCTCCCACAGCTCGGTTGACCAGCGTATTGCTCGAACAGCTGGAAATGGCGCGCTGCGAGCAGTTGTACCTGCCCCTTCCTGCCGCTTCCCCCTTGCGTACCATCGCCAAGGCCCTGGCGCAGGACCCTTCCAACCGCTCGACCATCGCCGATTGGGCGCGGCAGGTGGCCATGAGCGAGCGCTCCCTGGCTCGGCTGGTCAAAAGCGAAACCGGCCTGACCTTTGGTCAGTGGCGTCGGCAATGGCAGTTGATCGTGGCATTGCAGAGCCTGGCGGAAGGAGAGACCGTCCAACGCACTGCCGAAGTGCTGGGTTATGAGTCGGTGAGCTCTTTTATCAGCATGTTCCGAAAGACCCTGGGCGCGTCGCCGGCGCGGTACGTGCGCAGTACTGGCATGGCCAAGACTTCGGCAGCGCCTACGCTGGTCAGATAACGTCAGCGAATTCGCCGTTTTCGTTCTTTTTTTCGAACATCCTATTGCCCTGCACCCCCATTGATCCTAGGATTCGTTTGAGATTTCAAACGCTCTGTCTCCCGTGCGCTTTTTTCGCTTCACTCGCGCGCAGGGGCTGATTTCCCTGACGGCAGCCCACAAGGCGCCTTTCAACAACTCTAATTCGCTCCGCGTGCGCGCGGTGCTGTTAAGGAAACCCGACATGCAGCTTAAAGATGCCCAGTTGTTCCGCCAGCAAGCCTTTATCGATGGCGCTTGGGTCGATGCGGACAACGGCCAGACCATCAAGGTCAACAACCCGGCCACCGGTGAGATTCTCGGCACCGTGCCAAAGATGGGCGCCGCAGAAACCCGCCGCGCCATCGAAGCCGCCGACAAGGCGCTGCCAGCCTGGCGCGCACTGACCGCCAAGGAGCGCGCCAACAAGCTGCGTCGTTGGTTCGAACTGCTGATCGAAAACCAGGAAGACCTCGGTCGCCTGATGACCCTCGAACAAGGCAAGCCGCTGGCCGAAGCCAAGGGCGAAATCGTCTACGCCGCGTCCTTTATCGAGTGGTTCGCTGAAGAAGCCAAACGCATCTACGGTGACGTGATCCCCGGCCACCAGCCCGACAAGCGCCTGATCGTGATCAAGCAGCCGATCGGCGTGACCGCTGCGATCACCCCGTGGAACTTCCCGGCCGCGATGATCACCCGCAAAGCCGGCCCGGCCCTGGCCGCCGGTTGCACCATGGTCATCAAACCGGCCTCGCAAACCCCATTCTCGGCCCTGGCCCTGGTGGAACTGGCGCACCGTGCCGGTATCCCGAAAGGCGTGTTGAGCGTGGTCACCGGCAGCGCCGGCGACATCGGCGGCGAACTGACCAGCAACCCGATCGTGCGTAAATTGTCCTTCACCGGCTCAACCGAAATCGGTCGCCAGTTGATGGCCGAATGCGCCAAGGACATCAAGAAAGTGTCCCTGGAACTGGGCGGCAACGCGCCGTTTATCGTGTTCGACGACGCCGACCTGGATAAGGCTGTCGAAGGCGCGATCATCTCCAAGTACCGCAACAACGGCCAGACCTGCGTCTGCGCCAACCGCCTCTACATCCAGGATTCGGTGTACGACGCGTTCGCGGAAAAACTCAAGGTGGCGGTGGCCAAGCTCAAGATCGGCAACGGTCTGGAAGAAGGCACCACCACTGGCCCGCTGATCGACGAAAAAGCCGTGGCCAAGGTGCAGGAGCACATCGCCGATGCGGTGAAGAAGGGCGCCAAGCTGCTCAGCGGCGGTAAGGTGATTGAAGGCAACTTCTTCGAGCCGACGATCCTGGTCGATGTGCCTAAAGACGCTGCCGTGGCCAAGGAAGAAACCTTTGGCCCGCTGGCGCCGCTGTTCCGCTTCAAAGACGAAGCCGAAGTGATCGCCATGTCCAACGACACCGAATTCGGCCTGGCTTCCTACTTCTATGCTCGCGACCTGGGCCGCGTGTTCCGCGTGGCCGAAGCCCTGGAATACGGCATGGTCGGCGTCAACACCGGGTTGATCTCCAACGAAGTGGCGCCGTTCGGCGGCATCAAGGCTTCGGGCCTGGGCCGTGAAGGGTCCAAGTACGGGATCGAGGATTACCTGGAAATCAAATACCTCTGCCTGGGCATCTAAGCCCCGTAAGAGATTGCAGTAAACGCAGAGGGCACGAGAGCGCTGACCCTTTGCGTGTTTCACATCGTTATTCGTAGTGGCCGGGAAAGCTGTGGCAGTCGATCATCGCATGCTGCCGTAGTTGCCTCCCCGCCACGTATTCCTTGGA
>Ga0302347_1000257_pt1 | contig 95021 bp, 85 predicted proteins | sample PhyWR1_FD_202178 | JGI IMG/M metagenome (GOLD analysis project Ga0302347, IMG submission 202178) | Leaf surface microbial communities from wheat plants in UC Gill Tract Community Farm, Albany, California, United States - DLSL W.R1 (v2)... | ecosystem: Host-associated > Plants > Phyllosphere >... | reverse complement strand
TCAGGGGTTTACAAGCTCAAACAACCGGGTATACTCGTCGCCCATAACGCCGGTATAGCTCAGTTGGTAGAGCAACTGACTTGTAATCAGTAGGTCCCGAGTTCGACTCTTGGTGCCGGCACCATACAAGGTTCCCTAGACAGCTAACACAGTCTTTGAAACCACCGAAAAACCCGCCTTATTGCGGGTTTTTTCGTTGTTACGTTCCATAGGTTTCCGTCAGAAACTGGTGGATTCCAACCGTTTTAGGGGTAGTGTTATGGGTAAGGTAATTCGATAAAGGGGGAGTACCCTTATGTCGCGCACCACTGCTCCACTCTCCGATTCGGCTTGCCGCTCAGCCAAGCCCACCGACCGCGCCTACAAGCTTTTCGACGGCGACGGCCTCTACCTTCTAGTCCAACCCAATGGCCGTAAAGGCTGGCGTCTCAGGTATGTCAAACCTGATGGCCGCGAAGGACTGACCTCGTTCGGCAGCTACCCCGTGGTTGGCCTCGCCGATGCGCGCAACAAGCGTCTGGCGGTCAAGCGGATGTTGGCGGAAGGCATCGACCCCATAGAGAACAAACACCAAATCAAGACGAAGGCCGCAATCAAAGGCCGAACCTTTGAAAGCGCCGCACTGGACTGGCACAAATCGATGTCTGCCAAATGGGCTCCGGGTCATGCCAAGACCGTCCTGAGCCGCCTCAAAACCCATCTCTTCCCGCTGATCGGCGCTCGCTCTATTGTCGATCTGGACACCCATGACCTGATGCAACCTCTGGAAGCGATCCAGAAACGCGGCACGACGTCGCTTTAAGGGTACAAAACTACCTACAAAGCATCATGCGCGAGGCGAAACATGCTCGACAGATCGCAGCAAACCCTGCCTCCGACCTTGAAGGTTTGATCAAAGCCCCGAGGGTGATTCACCGCCCTGCTTTACCCTTATCGCATCTGCCTGAATTGCAGTAGCGTATCGACACCTACAAAGGACGAACGCTGACTCGGCTGACAGTCATACTCTCGCTACATGTGTTTGTCCGCTCCAGCGAACTGCGCTTCGCCCGCTGGAGCGAGTTCGACCTCAAGCGCGGCACCTGGGAGATACCGGACACTCGACCCGCGCTGGACGGAGTACCCTTTTCAACAAGAGGTACGAAGATGGCCGGGGACATCCACCTTGTACCCTTATCGCCGCAAGCCGTAACCCTGCTTGAACAGATCCGCACCCTCACCGGCGAATTCGACCTGGTATTTGCAGGCGATGCCAACTCGTCGAAACCGATGTCTGAAAACACGGTGAACAGCGCGCTTAGAAATATGGGTTACGACACCAAAACCGAAATCTGTGGCCATGGATTCCGCTCGATGGCATGTAGCGCACTGATTGAGTCAGGACTGTGGTCCGAGACCGCCATTGAAAGGCAGATGAGCCACAAGGAACGCAACAACGTCCGCGCCGCTTACATCCACAAGGCCGAGTTCATCGAGGAGCGCAGGCTGATCATGAACTGGTGGAGCCGGTACCTGGAGGTCAACCGGCAGGAGCATGTCACTCCACACGAATTCGCGAACCAGACAGGAGCGAACGTCACTCGCCTAAAAGCAAAACGTGGCGCATCCGAGTAAGCGCTCGATCTTCATATCTCAGTGATCCGCTTGTCCACGCGGGTCCATCCAAGTAGGGCTGCAAAGCCGCCCTGCTTGGATGGACCTCACTTAAAAAAACTAAAGCCCACGCAACTGTCTGTGGAAAACCATAGATTTCCACCGGTGGATAATTTCATCCACAGCTGCAGAACTCCCGAAGGATGCCGCATATTTATGTGGTTTGCCGCACTTACTTGAGTCCAATGCCGGCGTGACGGCTCAAGAGCCCCCAGAACTATTGCTCTACGGCCAAGGCATCTACGCAGTCTATGATGGCAACTCGCTTATCGACCTTCCATAATGATTGGATTTCCAGCCTCAAGGACGGGACGATTTGTGAAACAGGTTCTAACCAACGGCAAGGTTCTCCAGAAGTCTTTGGTTTATTTACGAGCTCAACTCCTAGACCTGCAACCAGCAGGCGCAGAGGGGTTTGAGGGGCTTATCGCTACCGCCCTAGCTGATTTGACTGGGCTAACCTTTAGGCTAGCGAAGAGTGGCTCTCAGTTCGGGCGCGACGCTAGCACCCCTCGTGATCACTTCGCGATTGCTATGGAGGCTAAACGCTACAGGGACTCACTCCGGCTTGAGGATATAGCGGGGAAAATTTGGATTGCGGGGCATGAGCTTGCCTCCGACATTGATGTGTGGGTGCTGTGCGCAACGTCCGAAATGGGGGATGGAAATCTCGCAAAGCTGGAAGATATGTTGGAAGAGCGCGGTATCAGTCTTCTGATGCTGGACTGGACCGAAGCCCCGCTCCCGCGATTGGCCGTTCTTCTAGCAAGCGCTCGAAGAAAGGTCAGGCAATGGTACGAGCAGTATGCGTCTAATGGAGTTGCATTAAAGATAGATGCTGCGCTTGCGGACGTGGAAGATGATCAAGCCTTCTTGTCGGCTCGTAGTCAGCTAAAGCAGGATGCTAGTGCTGGTCATTCAGGTCTCGCAACACTTGCTGAGGCTAACCGTATCTGGTGCGGTCGAGTATTTTCGGAGCGCCTCTCTTCACAGCATGCATTTGGTCAATATCTGACGGTGCAAGATCGTGTTTTTCCCGCTATTGCTCGCCCCTCTATTGAGTCTTTACTAGACACCGCAATTTCTTCCCCGCAACAAGCTTTGGGATGTGTCGCTATTCTTGGTCCAGAAGGCGCCGGAAAGTCTTGGTTGGCCGCGCAATGGTGGTTTACATCAAAATGTAAACCCATCTTAATTTTCGGCGGCTCTCAGGTTGCTGACTTAATCGAGCCCAAGGATCCATTGAGGACTCTGGCAAGGCTAATCTCCGCGCAGAGGGAGGCGGATTTTGAGGAGGCTTCTGAGAGATGGTTGCGACGTCTGCGCCGCTGGCAGGAGCGCGCAGCTCTCCAAACAAGTGACGAGCTAAGATTTTTGGTTGTTATTGATGGGCTCAACGAGCGGAGTGGCATGCCATGGGCTGACACCATCGTGAGACTAGTGACCGAGGTAGGCAAGCTTGGTGGGCGATTGATACTGACCTGTCGTGAGCGGTTCTGGGACCGCGAAATTGCGCCACGTTTGGCTGGAATCAAGGTGTCCAAAGTCAGTGTCGGAGATTATGAGCCTGAAGAGCTAGATAAGCTCCTCTTACGGCGCGGTATTTCCATTGATAGTGTTCCGGCGCAGGTACGCGATTTCATACGTAATCCGAGAATTTGCTCAGTCGCACTGGATTTGCTGGACCGTCTATCAGCAAAAGTAGATGAGCTCACTGTAGAGCGATTGCTACTAGAGTATTGGAGACGGCGTCTTGAAGAACGTGGCGATCTGACAGCTCATAACATTCGAGATTTCGAGAAGCTGCTCAGGTCTCACGCTGACGCTCTGCGCAAAAACCCAAGAATTCAATTTGACCGAGATGATTGGCGTGAACATTCAGGAGCCGCTAAACGTAGCGATGGACGTTCGGTCGAGCATGACCTGACAGACATTGAAGAAGGTGCGTTTCTGAGGATTGTTGAACATGAGGAAGGCTTTTACGAGTTCAAGCCAGAAACTGTTCCATTTGCTCTAGGACTACTGGTCGCTCGCGAATTGCAAGACGAACTCCGAAAGTCTGGTCGCAGTCCGGCCGAGGTGATCGATGGCATCATTGAGGAAGTTCAAGGGTTTGACCTCGTAGGTGAGGCGCTTCGTTCAGCTGCTGGAATTGCCTGCTTTGAAGAGAACTACCCGCCCAAAGCGCGCGCCGCGCTGATCTCAGCGTGGCTGGAGCTTCAAAACATTCCTGACTCTGCATATGAATGCCTAGTGGCTTACACCAACGCAAACCCTGAAGCGGTTTTGGATGCCACTGAATCCGCGTTCGATGAGTACACCAACGCCCGCCGCCGCCAATGGTTACTTGGGACGTTACTTAGCACTATAGATCGGCCGCGCGTAGAGTTTGCCATTGAACAACGTATTGGAAGATGGCTCGCGCGCTGGTCTCGAACTCCTCGACGAATGGGGGGACGTGACGATGGAGAGGCAGCTCGTCTTGCTGAACAAGCTGCGAGGATCTCAGAAAGGCTCGATGGTTTAACGTTAGAAGAGCAGAACTTTCTTGCGAGACTTAGTAATGAAGTTGCGTCCCCTGAGTCCACGCATCTGGATTTGGTAGCGGCATTCTTGATGGCTGCGCGACCACAAGCATCGTATGCCGAGAGCTTCTTGGCCTGGGCTTTCGCCTGGTCGATCACAGGTGACCACCAACGCGCTGATGCTGAGTTAGCTTGGGTAATTCGACTAAACACAAAAGACTTTTCCACTTTTGAGCACAATTTGCGAGCTGCAATTGAGGTCCTTTTCAGTTCACCTCATTCGGACTCAAGCCGAAAGGCAGCAGCGATAGCTCTCCGTATGCTTGGAACCGTGGCATCCTCAGATGACGCTGAACAACTGAATCCTGGTAGGACAGGTGAACGTTGGAGTAGGGTCGAGAGCCTCTGTGCTACTGACCCCTTTGACCCTGCGTCATTACATCCTGAGAACCTTGGTAATGGAATTCAGGTAGTCAGCGAAATGGATCCCTCCAACTTGTGGTGTTTTTACACTGGAGGGGGAGATGATCATGAGTTGGAGTCTATTACTCCAGGATTGGCTAGATTCGACGCTAATTCGATTACTCCATTGCTGCGTGCGATCGCTAGCCAGGCGCAGATCAGAAGCCAACTTTCTCTAAGACAGCTCAGCTGGCAATTGCAGTGTATTAGTCCTCTATTTGACGCGGAGACGCTTGAGTCGGTGCTCAACGGTTACAAGCGGTTGGTGCAGCAACCAGAGCTTTTGGCTGACTCTGATAAAACCCATGTGCCAGGTTCTGTTCTCCTCAGCCTTCTCCCACATTTTTCAGCGATAGAGCAGCTTCAACTTTATCTTGACCTTCCGCAGGAGGTTGCAGACTGGTATGCATTTCGCGATGTGTTCCAACCTTTGAGTTCTATTGAGTTCGAGGCGGCCTTAGTAGATGCGGAGTCCAATTCGCGTCGTCTTCGTCGGGTCCTGTTCTTCGCTTCAGCTCATCGAGTCGCTTTAACTGATCCAAGCCGAAAAGCTCTAGATCTAGCGCTGAAACACGATGACCGAGACGTTGTAACTTGCGCGTCAGAGGTTGCGTATGTCGCGCATGACTCCGAGCTCGACAAGCGGGTCATCTCTGCGGCACAAAACCGTGGTCCTCTAGCTGACTTGGACGACGAGGCGTTTTGGCGCGCAAGGGCAGTAGCTGCTGCCGTCGTTTCGCTTCGGCGTCACGAAGATGCAGCATTGATCACTCCCAACCTTCTTGGCTACTTAGCGGAACAGCTAGGGGGTGATCTGGATGAGCGATTGATTTTGGAAATGGATCTAGTAATTGAACGACTCCTCCTTCCTATTCAAACCCCAGAGCCAGAGCTTGGGCGATTGCGTCTTGAAGTGGGTCGTAGCGGTCAAGAAACTTGTCGTTCTGTGCAGGATCGAGCAGATGAGAGTGACGAAAAGGATACCGATTCGCTGAAAGCCTTGGCGACACAAACAGAAGGATCCAGACTGGGTATTGATCAATTCCTTGATCGACAAAAAGCCCTTAGAGATGAGTCGGATACATATCTTTTCAGGCTAAGTAGCGAAAAAGCTCAGGTCTTAGCACGTGAGCCGGATCTCATTGCTCTGAAGAGAGTGGTGGCGATAGCTCCAGAAAAGATCTCTGTTTGGGTAGAGCGTATTCTCGGAGAGACCGATCCAGTGCGCCTGTCAAATGTGCGAAATATTGCATTGGTTCTTTCGGAGGCATTGGCTCATACAAATCACAATTCTACCGCTGCGTTGCTAACTCATGTAAGCAATCTTCGGAGTCCTGTCGAAATCGTATTAGGAGATGCTCGTATTCCACAACAGATCGTAACTTTGTTTGCTGGCCCCAACATTGAGATTTTATCAGACCTACGGGGAAGAGCCCTCGATAATGCGCCGACCGATGCCGATCTTGAGACATTGGTCTTTGCAGCAAATTCTGCTGGGCATACGCCTTGGCTTTATAGCTGGATACAGCATGAAATTGAGTCGGGGATTCCGGGACGTATCGCTCGAGCGCTAATCGTTGAGGGAATGCGTAATGATGATGAACCATCATCGCTTCTTGCTCGCAGTTGGGGGAGCGGATTTCTGGGGCATGTTGCCGAACGAGCCCGCTTTGCTTACAACCGTAACATATGGTCAAAATTTTGGTACGCCCAAGCAATCGGCACTACCGAACCTATAGACTTCTGGAGATACGGGGTGCTGATGTCAGGAATTGCCGACGTTCGTGCATTACATTGGTTTGATACTGATCTTGATACACCAATGATGCAGAGATTTGGGAGTGAGCTTTTCAAACGCATTCGTAAGACGGCGGAGAAACGAACAAAAAAACGAAAGGACACGCTGTTTGGGCACAAGAAGCCGACTAATGCGCTCTATCAGGTGTTGATTCAATCGACCGATATGCAATAACGCAGCCGTCAAATTCGCGGTTATCAGCTAGGCCACACGGGTCCATCCAAGCGGGGCTGCAAAGCCGCCCCGCTTGGATGGACCTCACTTAAAAAATCTAAAGCCCACGCAAACTGTCTGTGGAAAACCACAGATTTCCACCAGTGGATAATTTCATCCACAGCCGCAGAATTCCCGAAAACCCGAGCCTTGACCCGAATTATCCACAGGCGTAGAAAAGATCGGGCAAAGCGCTGTCGTTGACAGCAACCCAGGTAGCCAGAACCTTTAAGGCTACGCCACACCGTGTTGGTTCTCCCAAAGTGCGATTAGCGTCCGGCGGCTCGCACGGTCACAGCGATGTGATGGATGCCTACTTTTACCAGTGTGCCCACTGCGGCAACTCATCCCCTTTCATAGCTGCTCTGCAGCAACCTATTCGCTTGGCCATTTCACTGCGCCAACCTGCGCCCGCCTCTTTCTCCCGGAAAGAGACGGGCGCTCCTACCACTGCTGCAGGCCACCTCGTACAAGGCTTTGCGGCATTCCCCCTCGTGACAATCGGCGTGACAAACACCGAAGTCACCAGCAACAGCGATGTAGATGATGGTGCCGCAGCCTACGGAATGGACTGCACCTGACTGACAGTCAGGCATGCCCCGGTCATCGCATTACTGCCTTCACCCGACTCAGGATCTCGCGGCACTGGTCTCGTCAGCCAGTGCAACCTCCACCCGCCCACTTCTTCGGAAGTGCTCAGGAGGTCAGATCATGAGATGCCCTCGCTCCCGGTCGTAAGGAGTCGCCAGTCCCGCGCTAGAGGACATCCCCACAGGTCGCAGGGGCCTTGATCCCTGATAACACTCAGCATTCTTGGCGGGATGACGTGGGGCCACCAATCATGGCGTTACCAGGTTTCTAGTAACGACGGACTAAAAATTCTGTCAAGCTTAGAGATCAACCTAACAAAATTGTTGAGTATGGCTATTTTTTAAACATACCTCTAACATCAATGTTTAAATATCTTAGTAAGATTAATCCAATCGAACAAAACAAACCAAAAATCACATAACAGAGCAGTTTATATGGCAATTACTGAAAAAACCATCAAGCTACTTTGGTCGAACGCTGCAGGTCGATGTTCATTCAGCGGATGCACAGAAAAATTAACAGTCGAACAGGCGGCGGACTCAGCGCCACATACCCTAGGTGAGATGGCGCACATCAAAGGTAAAAGAAAAGACGCGAATAGATACGATGCTACACAGACCGACTTAGATAGAGACGGCTATGAAAATTTAATCCTACTTTGCCCTAACCATCACACCCTGATTGACAAAAAAGAGAATGAAAAAAAATTTCCCGTAGAAGTTTTATTGGAAATGAAAATTTGTCACGAAACTTATATATCCAACAGATTAGAGGCCACCAAATTTTCGAACATTGATCAACTTAAAGATAGCATATGCATTTATCTTTCAGAGAGCTACCAATCTTGGCTTCAGTATGGCCCGCTTTCAGAAAATGCTCAAAGGAATCCTCATAGCGATAAGCTTCATGCCCTTTGGCTTTCCGAACGACTCACAACAATTGTCCCTAACAACAGACTAATCACCAAATTGCTTAATGACAATCGAACCCTTTTCCCAAGACCCAAACAGCAAACAGTAGCAAAATTCTTGACACACGCCTCGAGTTATGAAAAATGGGTGTGCGACGATATTCCTTATGAAGCGGTACTGCGGTTCCCCGCAGAGTTCGAACAACTTATCATGGAGAGTTAAAGTGGCTGCTCAAAGCAAAGATTTTCCTTGGATGAGCCATTACGAGGAGTATAAATTCTTCGAAGATCGTATGCGTAGCCATAGTAAAGTTTCTAGCTTGGAAAATATAAAAGGAGGGCTTTATGACCTATCACTTAAAAACGGAAATACATTAAAAGTCTTCATATGTGAGTGCTATAGTTACGGAGTTGCCGAATATGAAGAGACAGTACAAAAACTCGGCCATTTAGACGTCATAATCATCAATTCCAACTGGTGCGGTTATTCGCCTGATGCAAAATTGTATTGTCGAGAGAAGTCAGTAGGGCTTTTCAAAATTCGCGACTTCATGGCTGCACTTAACCTTCCACATTACTGGGAATATCTGACAGACTACGAAAAAGAAAAGCTTGCTATATGATCAGTCCCCGTGGTGAGGACCTGCTTATTTATGGATTCGGCTCATACTTCAATGGCAGAGCCGACTTCCAAGATATAGATTTACTTATAGTTCATGAAAGCACAGATCAAAAATCTTGTAGCCTTGCAATAAAGTGCAAAGAACTATTAATGACTCAAATAAGCAATGCGCACATATCGATACTTTCAAAAAATGAAGCAAAACAGCTATCATTTATAGAAAAAAGCAAAGCCGTTATAATTGGCACAGTATCTTCCAACACCATGCATGCTGGAGCTAAATCTATAAAAGAAACAACCACAGCGCAGCATCCGCAACGTACAATAAACTATGAAAAGTAGAATAAAAAAAAGCGGTAAAAACAAAATGATTCACAACATCCGAAAACACAACTCGTCATAAAAACAACACTAACATCTGTAGGCAAACATTCACGATCACCTTCTACCATGTCATCAACCTGTAAAAATTAACACTTCAAGTCACTTCAGCTACAAAGCTCGTAAAAATCGAGATACAGCATATAGGGTACATTATGAGATACCCCACATTATATCTAAGAAAAAAATCTTAAAATCAAAAATATGAAGCTTTATTCGACTCCTGATGCCGCACCATACAAGGTTCCATAGACAGCTAACACAGTCTTTGAACCCCCCGAAAACCCCGTCTTATGGCGGGTTTTTTCGTTCTTGGGCCCGATGAAAATCCGCTGAAGACAATCCAGCAGCACTGCTTGATTGACGTCGTTTCACGAGTAAATTTTGCGCCCTGTCACCACTTCGTCCGAGGGCGCTGTCTTGTATGAAATACCCCGAGAATCTGAAGGCGATCGCCCCGTAATCGATAGGGAATAAGGTAGGACCAATTGGGCACTGCCCATTCGCGGGTATTCTTGACTCGACCTTCACGACCCATGGCTGGGAACTTGGCCAGTTTATCTACACTGGCGAAGATCGCATCGGAAAAGTCGTCAGCAGCCTTGGGGTTTTCCAGCGCAATATAACTGGCTTCGTCTTCCAAATTTCTGAGGGCTTTCTCAAGCCACTCAACCCGCACTCCTGCTCCAGCGACGAGCGCGCATTGCCGCTACCTGATCGTCGGTGGCGAATATACCTTGGTCGGCCTCTTCTACTGCAAGCTCAATCTGCGCAGTCAGCGTCCTCTCGTGCTCGATATAGTCGCGAAGAACATCCACCGCCAAGTAACTCACACTCTTACCATTCGTCTTGGCCAGATCGGCGAGAGAATTCGAAAGGTCTTCCGGTAGGTTCAGTGATATCCCGGTCATGACAGCCTCGAGGGTGAACGTTTAGTAAGCATCTTACACCCACGAGCACCCACTTGAATTAGCAGCTCGTCGTGAGGGAGCCTAGATAGTTCGACTCCTGTGCCACCATACGCAATACCAGAAGAGGCTCACCGAAAGGTGGGCCTTTTTTGTTTTCGGGGTTTGGAGAAGACTCAAGAGCACCACATGGTGACGCTCTTGAGTCGATCAAAAATTCTGAACGCTCAGCTCGCGCAATGCAGCTGTTGCCAGAAACCCCGAACGGGACGCATAGCGGTGGTCCCTGCTTACTCGTTCATCAATGCGCTGCAACAGGTTTTCTGGCAAAGACGCGTTGAACCGAACCGACTTGCCGAGATAAGGCGTCAAATCGAAGTCAACGATTGCCCATATCCCGCCGACAAAATCCGGGTTCTCCAGGTGGGCATCCACGTCCTTGCCCTGCGGCAGCTCGCCGCCGTCCGCAACAATGCCTTCCAGATGCAAAGCCAATGCTTCCTGCACGTTATCCAGCGCTTGCGAAAAAGTGCCCCCTGCAGAAAAACAGCCCGGCACATCAGGTACCGTTACGCTGAATTCGGAATCTGCGTCTTTATGTATTACCACTGGAAATTTCATGACCGTAACTCTCCCTTGAGACCTGCGGATTTGAGAATGTTGTGCAGCGTCCCTTTGGCAATTTCTGTCTTGGGATACGGAACCGTTACCCGACCCGCTTTGGCTGGGTGCTAGAACTGATGGTGACTTCCTTTAACCGCGATCTCAAACCACCCATCCGCCATCAGCAACTCGATAAGTTCACGACTTCGCATTTGATCACTACGCATTGTTGTGTACGCTACATACCCTAAAAGAAGGGTGCAATCACTAAATACACACACTACACACGAAAAAACGTGATCGACTTGAAGTTGTGTTACACGCTGTGCACTCGAAAGAATCTATCTCCAGCAATGCTGCCCCGCCCCCTCCCAATAAAACCCCCTTGCATAAACACTCTGCCATCACAATAATGCGATCGATTACCAATTACATTTTGGTTGCATCATTATGTCGGCGCTCGACCCTTCAGTGCTTCATCGGTTGTACAGCGATCACAACAGTTGGCTAAAGGGCTGGTTGCGCGTGCGCCTGGGCAATACGGCGGATGCTTGCGACCTGGCCCAGGACACGTTCCTGCGGGTCATGACCGCACGCCATGACACGCCCATTCGGGAGCCCCGTGGTTATCTGAGCGCCATTGCCCGCTCGCTGTTGATCGACAAAGTGCGCCGCCGCACCATCGAGCAAGCCTATCTGCAGGCGCTGGCACTCAAGCCCGAGCCTGTGGATATTTCGCCAGAAATACGCCTGTCGATTATCGAAACGCTGATTTCGATCGACAGCCTGCTCGATGAGCTGGGCCCCAGAACGCGGGAAATTTTCCTCGCCGTGCAGCTCGAAGGCTTGAGTTATGTTGCCGTCGCCGAGCGTTTCGAGGTGTCGGTTACCACGGTGAAAAATCATTTGATTCGCGCCATGACCCGCTGCCTGTTGCTGGTCGACAGTTGATGCCCCCCGCCCCGGATCTCAAGGCGCTCGAAGCCGCCGCTACCTGGTATGTGCAGCTCAATGACGGGAGCACCGACGAGACCCGCACCCGGGCCTGGCAGGCCTGGCTGACTTCCAGCCCGCAGCATGAAGCGGCCTGGGCGCGGCTGGAAAGGTTCCAGCGCCAATGGGCAATGATGCCCCAGGAAGCCGCCCTCTCCAGCCTCGATGCCGCGAAAGCGCAACGCCGCGATGTGCTGAAAATATTGGCCATGCTGATGGCTGTCGGCAGCAGTTCATGGCTGGCGGCGGAGCATGTGCCGTATCGCTCGATGCTTGCAGAACACCGTACCAACATCCGCGAGCGCCGCTCATTGCGCCTGGAAGACGGTTCGCAACTGGAACTGAACGCCGATACCGCGCTGGATATCCACTTTGATTCAACACAGCGGCTGATCCACCTGCATCGCGGAGAAATTCTGGTGCAGACCGCCAGGGACCCGGATCAGCGTCCATTTATCGTCCACACCCAGGATGGCAGCGTTCGCGCCCTCGGTACCCGGTTCTGTGTTCGCCAGTTAGCCGAACATACGCGGGTCGGCGTAGAGCAATCGGCCGTGGAGATTCGCCCCTACGGGCACAGCGATCAGCCCCTGCGCCTCGAAGCCGGGCAACAAGTCACTTTCGATCGAGATGAGGTCGATGCCATCGAGGGCTTGCCTGCTGCTTCAACAGCCTGGGTCAAGGGCATGCTGAGCGTGGACGACTGGCGCCTGGGCGACTTTATCGAGGAGCTGGGACGTTATCGACCGGGGGTGCTGCGCTGCGCTTCATCTGTTCAGAGCCTGCGTATCTCGGGAGCTTTTCGTATCGATGACACCGAAACGGTACTGGAGAACCTGAGTAAAACCTTGCCGGTAAAGGTACGTTTCCTGACCCGCTACTGGGTCAGTATCGAACCGGCATAAGCTGGGGCCGCACGACTTTGAACTTTAACCTTGCTGATTTCGATTCTCATCCGTCAATGACATAAGTCGCGACTACAGCGAAATTCTGCCATGACAACGCAAGGATCACCGAATGCCCCCGCTCCCCCTTATTGCCACCACTAAAATAAGTCGCGCTGTGCGCCTGGCAGTATTGGGTGCGTCCCTCGCCAGCCTGTCCGCCCTGGCCCTGATGCCTGCCCAGGCATCGGCGCAAAGCCTGATGCTGTACCAGATTGCCCCCGGTCCTCTGGGCAGTGCCCTGACCCAGTTTGGTGTGCAGGCAGGGGTTACGATTTCGTTTGATACCGAGCAGGCCCGTCACCTCAAGACCGCCGGGCTTGAAGGTTCGTACAGCATCGAGGAAGGCCTGGACCGCCTGCTCGCCAACAGCGGCTTGCAGGCTGAGCGCCAGAGTAATGGCGGTTATGTACTGGTCGCCAGCGGCACTGCCGATGCTCTGGAGCTGGGGGCCACCCAGGTCATCACCAACCAGCTGGGCACAGTCACCGAAGGCAGCGGTTCCTACACACCAGGTGCCATCGCCACGGCCACCCGCCTGGTGCTGACACCCCGGGAGACACCGCAATCGATCAGCGTAATTACCCGCCAGCATATGGATGATTTCGCCCTCGACAATGTTGACGATGTGATGCGCCATACCCCGGGTATTACCGTCTCTGCCTACGACACGGACCGCACCAACTACTACTCCCGCGGTTTCTCGATCAACAATTTTCAGTACGACGGCATCCCTTCTGCCGTGCGAAATGTTGCCTATTCAGCGGGCAATACCCTGAGCGACATGGCGATCTATGACCGTATCGAGGTGTTAAAAGGCGCCTCGGGCCTGCTTAGCGGCGCAGGCTCTCTGGGCGGCACCATCAACCTGGTGCGCAAAAAACCCACCCGCGATTTTCACGGTCATATCACCACAGGCGCGGGCTCGTGGGACAGCTATCGCACTGAAGTGGACGTCAGCGGCCCGCTGACCGAAAGCGGCAATGTGCGCGGCCGTGCAGTAGCGGCTTATCAGGACAGACAGTCGTATATCGACCGCTACTCCAACCAGACCTCAGTGTTCTACGGCATCCTCGAAGTCGACCTCACGCCCGACACCCTGCTCACCGTGGGCGCCGACTACCAGGACAACAAACCCCAGGGCTCGACCTGGTCGGGGAGCTTCCCGCTGTACAACTACGCGGGCGAGATCAACAGCGCCAAACGCTCATTCAGCAACGCCACCGACTGGAGCAGCTGGCAGCAATACACCCGCACTGTCTTCGCCACCCTTGAGCAGGACCTGGGCAGCGGCTGGGTGGCCAAGCTGCAACTGGACCACAAGCTAAATGGCTACGATGCCCAACTGGGTGCCATCCAGTTCAACCAGCCAGCGGCCGATGGCACTGCCAAAATCAACGCCCAGCGCTACAAGGGCGATACCACCAGCGACGCAGCCGACCTGTATGTCAGCGGCCCTTACGAGTTTCTCGGTCGTGAGCATGACCTGGTCCTGGGCGGCTCGATCAGCACCGCCAACTGGAAAGGCAAAGGCTACTGGGACGTGACCTTCGCCCAACCCAACCTTGTCGATTACTTCAACTGGGACGGGCACCTGGCCAAACCTGACTGGGGCAATGCATCGCAAATCAACGACGACACCGTGCGCCAGACCGGCATGTACGCCACTACCCGCCTGAACGTCACCGATGATTTGAAAGTGTTTCTGGGCGGCCGGGTAGTCGACTACACGCTCACCGGCACCACCAATACCTATCGTGAGTCGGGGCGCCTGATTCCCTATGCTGGCATCACCTATGACCTGACTGACTACCTGACCGCGTATGCCAGCTACACCGATGTATTTATGCCGCAGGAGTTCTACAACCTGGATCGCAACAGCAAGTTGATTGATCCGGACGAAGGCGAAAACTATGAGATCGGCCTCAAGAGCGAATTTTTCGATGGTCGCCTGAACGCCAGCCTGGCGTACTTCGAAGTCAAGGAAAGCAACCGGCCCATCCCCGACGACGCCTGGAACAACCTGCAACCCACCCCGCCCAACTACGCCTTTAAAGGCACTGCCGCAAAAACCAAGGGCTACGAGCTGGAAATTTCCGGTGAGCTGAGCCCGGGCTGGAGCCTGCAGGCGGGGTACACGCACAAAGTGGTCCGCGATGACACCGGCAAAAAGATCTCGACCTTCGAACCTGAAGACCAACTGAGCTTCTATACCATCTACAAACTCAAGGGCGACCTGAACAAAGTCTCGGTGGGCGGTGGCGCACGCTGGCAGAGCACGTCGTGGCAAGAGATGTACAACAGCCCCAAGGACAGGTACGAAGACTTCTCGCAAAAGCCCTACTGGGTGGTGGACCTGATGACCCGTTATCAATTCACGGAAAACCTGTCGACCACGCTCAACGTCAACAACGTGTTCGACAAGTATTACTACACCAACATCGGGTTCTATAACTCGGCGATTTATGGTGAGCCACGCAACTTTATGCTGACCACTCGCTGGGATTTCTGACCTGAGGGAGCGAGCTCGCTCGCGAAGGCCTACAGAGCTTCGCAAGCAGGCTCGCCCCACGACTCTGGAGCTGCGTGAGGTGGCCTTTCCTGCAGCCTACGCTTGTTGCAGAACCTTCAATGCTGCAGAAGCCAGAAATCCTGAACGGCTCTTTTGCTCAGGATGATGCTTCACATACTCATCGATGCGATTCAGCAAATTTCCGGGCAAGGTGATATTCAGCTTTTCCGCCTTTCCGAGGTATCTGGTGATATCGATATCGACCAATGCCCAGATGCAGCCCTCATACTCCGGGTTGGAAACATGAGCGCTTACCGGGGTTGCCACAGGAATTCTGCGGCAATCCTCTGCCAAAATCTCCAGATGCCCTTCAATGGCTTCGCGTGCCATGGCCATCGCGTCGTCAAGATCCTCCCCCGCAGAGAAGCACCCAGGAATATCCGGCACTTCTACACCCCAGGCATGTTGTTCATCGCCAGGGCGAATCGCTATTGGGTAAAGCATGTTCAAAACCTCCACAGGGCTGGTTAAAGCAGCCTGCTCGTCAAAGCTGAGCTTGCTTCAAAATACTGTTGATCGTTTTGGTCAGTAAATCTTTCTTCGGATGAGGAATCGTTACCAGCCCCGGCTTCGTCGGGTGCTTGAAGTGGTGATGACTTCCCTTGCTCCGTACCAGATACCAACCGTCAGCTTCTATTGCAGTTATCAGCTGTCGGCTATTCAAATTCGCCATCTCCAATAGTGGTTACTATAACCACCACGTTCACAAAATGTCATCCGCAATCATGGCTCCAGTAGCCCTTGCCCATGGATACCTCCTGACAGATGACCCCACATCATCTGTACCGTGAAAATCCATCCTTTGTCAGCCCGCGCAGATGTAACCTCTAATTGCCGGAAGCAAAGTGACGTCGATCACTTATTTCAACAATAAAAGCGCCTCCCGGAGCACCCTCCATGCACAGCGGTCCCACTCTATTGCTGGTGTTGTTTTGCGCCATCGCCCTGATCGTTTTTCTTATCGTCAAAGTCCGCGTTCATGCCTTTCTGGCCCTGACCGCTGCGAGCTTTGTGGTGGGAATCGGCTCAGGCATGCCACTGGTTAAAATTGCTGCTTCGTATGAAGCCGGTGTTGGCGGAACCCTCGGGTTTCTGGCCACGATCATTGGCCTGGGCGGGATTCTGGGCAAGATGCTGGAGGAGTCCGGCGGTGCGGAACGCATCGCACAGGCACTCTTGAGCGCCCTGGGTAAAGAACGGGCTTCATGGGCCATGATGCTCGTCGGATTTATCGCCGGCATCCCGGTGTTTTTCGAGGTGGGCTTTGTACTGCTGATTCCGCTGATTTATGTGGTCGCCAAAGAAACCAAAATCAATCTGCTGTACCTGGGCGTACCGCTGGCCGTGTCGCTGATGGCGGTGCATTGCATGCTGCCGCCACACCCTGCCGCGATGGCGATTACCGCAATGTTGGGCGCCGATGTCGGCAAAGTAATCATGTATGGCCTGATTGTCGCTCTGCCGACCGCCGTGATTGCCGGGCCGCTGTGGGTCAAGCTGGTGTGCAAGCCCGAGGCGCCGGCCACTCAGGAAGCGTTTTTGAACGAACACTGTGATGACAGCCAAAGCCGTGACTTGCCGGGCCTTGGCATCACCCTGCTAACCATTGCCCTGCCGTTGCTGCTGATGGTCGGTAAAAGTTTCGCTGCCGGCCTGCCCCATGAATCCACTGCATTCAGCGTAATTTCGTTCCTGGGGACGCCCCTGATCGCCCTGTCGATTGCCGTGGTGTTTGCCTACTGGGCGCTGGGTTTGCGTCGCGGCCTGTCCATGACCGATTTGCTCGCCCACACACAAAAGAGTTTTCCGCCGCTGGCCGGCATCCTGTTGATTATCGGCGCCGGTGGCGCATTCAACGGCATCCTGATCGACAGCGGCGTGGGCAATGCGCTGTCCGCCTCGTTGACCCAATTGAACATGAACCCCATCGTGCTGGCATGGCTGGTGGCCGGTTTGATGCACTTCGCCGTCGGCTCGGCAACGGTGGCAATGATCAGCGCCGCAGGTATGGTGTTACCCATGCTGGGCGCACACCCGACCGTGAGCAAAGAAATCATCTGCATTGCCATCGGAGCCGGAGCCATGGGCTGGACCCACGTCACGGATTCGGCCTTCTGGGTGGTCAAGGAGTACCTGGGCGTGTCACTGACCGATGCCTTGAAAACCTTCACCACCGCCACCGTGCTGGCTTCATCGATCGCACTGGGGCTGACCCTGCTGCTGTCGCGCTTTGTTTGATTGAACCCGAATTTTCAGCCTTATCGTTTAAAGGGACCCCGACATGATTTTGGGCAGAACACTTGAAAGCTGGTGTGCCAGCTACCCGCTGATTCGCGATCTGGTCGCGCTGCAAGAAACCACCTGGTTCAACCCGGGCGTGGCGCCGGTGGCGCAGGCATTAGCCGATGTGGGGCTGACCGGCGCTGATGTCGCCGATGCCAGCGCCCGGCTGGCGCGCTTTGCCTCGTACCTGCGCCGAGCGTTTCCTGAGACCGAATGCAGCGCCGGGATTATCGAATCGGACATCGTGCCCCTGGAACACTTGCAGCCATTGCTCGGCGAACGTTACGGCCAGGCCCTGAATGGCGCACTGTGGCTCAAGCGCGATAGCCATCTGCCTATTTCGGGTTCGATCAAGGCCCGTGGCGGGATTTATGAAGTGCTCAAACATGCCGAAGACCTGGCCCTGGCCAAAGGCCTGTTGACCCTCAACGACGACTACGCGCTGCTGCACAGCGACTCGGCACGGGCCTTTTTCGGCCAGTATAAAATCGCCGTGGGCAGCACCGGCAACCTCGGCATGTCGATCGGTATCATGGGCGCCGCGCTGGGTTTTAACGTAACCGTGCACATGTCGGCCGACGCCCGGCAGTGGAAAAAAGACAAGCTGCGCGCCCATGGCGTGACCGTGGTCGAATACGAAAGTGATTACAGCGTGGCCGTGGCCCAGGGTCGCCAGCAGGCTGAGTCCGACCCGACCTGCCATTTCGTCGACGATGAAAACTCGGTCAACCTGTTCCTCGGCTACGCAGTGGCCGGCGAGCGCTTGAAGCAGCAACTGGCCGCAGCGCAAATCCCCGTGGATGCGCAACATCCGCTGTTTGTATACCTGCCCTGCGGTGTGGGGGGCGCTCCCGGCGGCGTGGCTTTCGGCCTCAAGCTGGCCTTCGGTGACGCGGTGCACTGCATTTTCGCCGAACCCACTCACTCACCGTGCATGATGCTGGGGGTGTATACCGGGCTGCATGACGAAGTCAGCGTGCAGGATTTCGGCATCGATAACCTGACCGCAGCAGACGGCCTGGCCGTAGGCCGCGCTTCCGGTTTTGTCGGCAAGGCCATGCAGCGTTTGCTCGACGGTTTCTACACGGTCAGCGACGAAGAAATGTACAGCCTGCTGGCACTGATGGAGCGCAGCGAAGGCCAGCGCCTTGAGCCTTCGGCGCTGGCGGGTGTACCCGGTATTGCCCGGGTGCAGGGCGAGCAACAAGGCTACCTGGCCCGCGCGGGCCTGAGCCCGCAGGCCATGAGCAACGCCACCCATCTGGTTTGGGCAACGGGGGGCAATATGGTGCCTGCGGCCGAGATGGACGCCTATCTGGCCAAGGGCCGTGAGTTACTGGGCTGACTCAGGCGCAAAGCGGATGTGGCAAGATGCATTCATTGCCACATCCCGCAAGAAGTCGGCCTTTGGCTTGAGGGCAAACCACCGTGCTTAATCTTCCTCCCCGCATCAGTTCACGGCTCAACAGCAGCCAGTTCGCCAACCTTCACACCTTTCTGGTGGCCGCCCGGCACCTGAGTTTTGCCCGTGCAGCCCTGGAGCTTTGCCTGACCGCCAGCGCCGTCAGCCACCGCATCAGCCGGCTGGAAACTGCGTTGAACATGAAGCTGTTCCAGCGCCTTACCCGCCAGGTCAGCCTGACCGACGAAGGCGAGCGGATTTTCGAAATCCTCCAGAATGCGATGGGTGAATTGTCCGAAGCACTGGAGCAATCATCCGAAGCTGAAATTGCCGGTTCCATTGCACTCTATGCCAGACCTTCGGTGGCCCAGTGCTGGCTGGTACCACGGCTGGCCGAGTTTATCGAGCGCTACCCGCTGGTCTCGCTGGACCTGCGCGTAGGCAATGACAATATCGACTTTCGCACCCGCAAGATTGATTTGGCCCTGTACTACGCCAATGGCGAATTCCCCGGTTTGACCAGCCATCGACTGATGCGCGAACACATGGCACCGGTTTGCAGCCCGCAATATGCGCAACGCCACAAACTGTTGGAAAACCCGCAAAACCTGAGCAACTGCACCACCTTGCACGACTCCCTGGCCTGGGATCATGCCGCCTACGATGCCGAATGGACGCTATGGGCCGAGCAACAAGAGCTGCTGGGCTCGCTGCCCAAGCGCACCCTGACTTTCGACCGCTCGGACCTGTGCGTGACCGCGGCCATGAATCACGCCGGTATCGCCATAGGGCGCCAGCAACTGGTGCAAAAACGTATCGATCGCGGCGAGCTGGTACTGCCCTTTGGCGATTTTCGCCGGTGCGGCCACTACGACTACTACCTGGTCCACTCCCCACTCAGCATTGTGCCCAAGCGCTTGCAGGTGTTTATAAACTGGTTGCGTGAGTGCGCACAGGAATCGTCATCACCATGACAATACGGTCTACCTGACAGACCGCACCGCCTGCATCGCGAGCAAGCCCGCTCCCACAATGGTCCCTGTCAGGCTCGGACTATGTGGGAGCGGGCTTGCCCGCGATGGCAACAACACGGGTCGAGCTGACTGACCGCGCCGCTGCCATCAGGGTTCTACCGCGCAACCAGCCTGACCCGTACGGTCGTGCTCGCGGCCTGTACAAATGCCACCTGCCCGCCCGCGTTCTGCACAATCTGACGCACAATCGCCAACCCCAATCCTGTGCCTTCGCTACTTTGCTGGCCTTTGCGAAAGCGCAGGAACATGACCTCGCGATCGGACACTGCAATACCCGGCCCCTCATCACTCACGTCCAGCTGCAAGTGCTCGCCCACCCGGCGCAATGCCACATGAACCCTTCCCTCACCGTGAACCAGGGCGTTTTCCAGCAAGTTGCCCAAAGCTTCACGCAACTGATCGGGATTGCCCCGGCATTCGCAACCTGCGGTGATATCCACCTCGATTACTCGACCACTGGCTTCAAAGAGCGGTAACAGCGCGGCACAGACTTCACGAGTGAGACGCGAGAGATGGGTGCGCTGCTGCCCGTCATGGCCTTGGGCAGCTTCGCCTTCCTGACGTGCCAGTTCCAGTAGCTGAGTCACCAACCGGCGCATCTGGCGCATTTCCATGTCCAGCGCAGGCCACTCGACCTGCCCCGTGCGGCGGGCTGCTTGCAAGCGTAAATCCAGTACGGTCAACGGCGTGCGCAATTCGTGGGCGGCATCGGCGACAAAACGGCGCTCTGCGGTGTAAGCCCCAGCCAGTCGATCGAGCGCGGTATTGGCAGCATCGGCCAGGGGCCGGATCTCGCTGGGCAGGTTGTCCAGCGAGATGCGCTGCCCCGGGTTGGCCGGGCCGATATTACCTGCCAGCTTCGCTGCCTGCTGCACCGGGCGCAGCGTCCAGTGCAGCAGCCACAGGATCAGCCCCAGGGAAAGCAAACCGATGGGCAACATCATCACCAGACTCTGGCGCAAACGAGCCACCAACAGGTTGCCAATCACTTCGCGCTCGAGGTTGTCCTGTTTGGCCACCATCAAAATGGCGCCGTCGGGCAACTGCACCGGCACGCTGACCACCCTCCCGCTGAAAGCGCTCCAGCGCATCCAGCCCGGGTCGGCACCTGGCTGCTTGAGCCGACGGGGATGTTTGAGGTTTTCGGACTTCCATAACAATCGACCATCGGCCGAGTACAGCGAATAAGACAATTCGCCACCCGCATACTGGCGCGGCAGGCTGGCAGGGTCGCTGTCCACCCGAAAACCGTCAGCAATCACCTGCGCTTCAATGGTCATCACCCCCCGGCGCAATTCGTCGCGGGTGCCATACAGGTAAATCGCCAGGTTGCCAAAACCCAGGGCGAACACCAGCAGCATGGCGGCCAACAACCGCCAGCGCAGGCTGCGCTTAATCATGGCCGGCATCGACATCAAGCAAGCGATAGCCCAGCCCGCGCACGGTCTCGATCCGGCTATGAGCACCCGCCTCGGCGAGTTTGCGCCGCAGTCGTGAGACCAATGCTTCGATGGCATTCAGGGTCACAGGCTCATTGAAGGCATACAGCCGCTCTTCGAGTTGTTCCTTGATCACGATACGCGGAGCGATGCGCAGCATTTCTTCAAGCAGCATGGCTTCGCGCCGGGCCAGCACCAGCACTTCGGGGTGGCCATCCACGCTCAAGTGACGGGTTTCGGGCTCGAATGTCAGATTGGCGCAGCGCAACAAGGTACTGACACGGCTACCGGGACGGCGCAGTACTGCGCGCAATCGAGCCTCCAGTTCCTGCATGTCGAACGGCTTGAGAATGTAGTCGTCCGCGCCGGCATTCAGTCCGCTCACGCGGCTTTGCAGGGCATCGCGGGCCGTTACGATGATGCAGGGCAAATCGGCATTGGCGCTGTGCTGACGCATGGCCAGCAGCGACATGCCGTCCATGTCCGGCAACCCCAGATCCAGGATCATTGCGTCATAACTGCCGACTTCCAGCAGAGCCTGGGCCGTACGGCCATCTTCGGCGCCATCCACGGCAAATCCTGCCTGCACCAGATGCTCGATCAGCAAACCGCGCAGTGCCCGGTGATCCTCAACAACCAGCACTTTCATTTACTTCAATCCACAAAAAGGTCAGCCACACCGGTAAAAAACGGCGCAGCGGGAAATCAACGAGGGCTCGTCAGGTTCCGGTCAGGTTCAGCTGGCAACATTCGCAAACAAGAAACGCAACTGAGACAGCTTATTATTTTCATTTGCGCAATAGCAAGAATCCCAGGAACGCTGTTTATGAACTGCCACCGCCGCAGCACCATTGCCCCCTCTCCTTTTGCCCGCAAGCCTCTGGCCATTTTCACCGCACTGATCAGTTTGGGTCTGCCCCTGACAGAAGTTTGCGCCGACGAAGAAGAACAACCTTCCGGGGCAACGACCCAGGCCGCACCGCTGGAAGTCGGCTCGACGGTGGTCACAGCTTCGGGCTTCAGCCAGGACGTGCGCGATGCACCCGCCAGCATCTCGGTGATTACCCGCGAAGAGCTGGAAAACAAGCAGTTCCGCTCGCTCGCCGATGCGGTACGCAATGTTGAAGGCGTGAGCATCATCGGCGGCGACAAGGGCGAGATTTCCATTCGCGGCATGGAGTCCAGCCACGTCCTGATCCTGATCGACGGCCGTCGCCAGAACACCAGCCAGGTCACGCTCAAGGGCGGCACCTCCGAAGGGTTGGGGATGAACTGGATCCCGCCTGTCGAAGCGATCGATCGCATTGAAGTGGTACGCGGGCCGATGTCCACGCTCTATGGCTCCGAAGCACTGGGCGGGGTGATCAACGTCATCACCCGCAAAGTGGCGCGGCAGTGGTCAGGCTCGGTGTCTGCCGACCACACTTTCCAGGACAGCTCCAAGGCAGGCGACAGCACGCAACTGGACGGGTACGTGTCCGGTCCGCTGGTCGAAGACCGCCTCGGCATTCAGCTCTGGGGCTACGACAAGCAGCGCGACGAAGACAAGATCCTCAACGGTTTTTCCAAGTCGACCCGCCACAGCGGCACCGCCCGCCTGTGGCTGACGCCTGATGATCAACAGGAGTTCATGCTCGAGGCCGGCCGCACCGAGCAGGAGTTCTGGAACAACCCGGGCAAAAGCCTGGCGCCCGCTGCCGCGAAAAACAACAACCAGTACACCCGCGATACCTATGTTTTGGCCCACACCGGCAACTGGGATTTCGGCACTACGGATATCAGCCTGTATCGCGAAGAAGCCACCCGCGCCAGCGATGTCCAGACCGGCAATCAGAGCGTCACGCCTGAGGTCACCAACTCGGTATTCGAAAGCAAAATCAGCCTGCCGTTTGACCGCAACGTGTTTGTTGCCGGCGCCCAGTGGAAAAAAGACGAACTGGAGGCGGACGGTTATTACGCCAGCCCGCAAGGTGCTGGCATTGGCACCTCGATGACAGAAAAATCATTGTTCGCCGAGAACGAATGGAGCATGACCGACAGCTTCAGCCTGACCACCGGCATTCGCATGGACGACAACGAATTCTTCGGCCGTCATTGGACCCCACGCGTTTACGGCGTCTGGCGCCTCAATCCGGACTGGACGCTGAAAGGCGGCGTGGCCAAGGGTTTCAAGTCGCCGACCATCACCCAGACCAACCCCAATATCGGCCTGCCGCAACGCGGTGGCGCCTACACCTGGGGCAACCCGGATTTGAAACCGGAAGAAAGCGAGAACCGCGAGATAGGCCTTTACTACGACGCGGGGGGGAAATTCAGCGGCAATATCACGCTGTTCGATACCGACTACGAGAACAAGATCGCCAACACCGGCACCCGTCAGCTGTACTACCCGGACGGTAGCCCGGTGCCCGCGGACCCGATCACCGGGCGCATCTACAGCACCTATTTCAATATCACCGGGGCCACGGTACGTGGCATCGAAACTGCCGCCCGATATCGCTTCAACGACCGGGTGCAGCTCAAGGGCGAATACACCTACCTGGACTCCAAAGTGTCCAGCGGCGACGCAACCATTCTCGGCTTTGGCTACCCTCTGGCCGAAGGCCAGCCGCTGGTGGCCACGCCCAAGCACTCGGGCAGCGCAACGCTGGACTGGCAAATCATCGACTCGGTTTCCAGCTTCGCTACCGTCAGCTATCGCGGTGAAGAAACCAGCATTGCCTGGGGTCAGGGCGGCGCCGTGGCACAAAGCGAGCAAGCCATCACCACCGTGGATGTGGGCGCCACCTGGCAAGCCACCCAGGATCTGTCCCTAAGCCTGGTCGGCTACAACCTGACCAATCAAGTCCGGGAACAGGATGTGGACTCCGATTATTCCTATGCTGAAGACGGCCGACGTTTTTGGGTCAAAGCCAACTATAGGTTCTGACCCTGAACCGGGCTGCGCGCCCAGGGAATTCATATGAGCGATGCCCTTAACCTTTCACCGCAGACGACCTATCGCCTGGCCATTGCTTCACGCACCGTGCTGGCCATCTTTGGCAGTTACCTGTTTGCCGCGTTGGCAGCAGCGAGCCTCAGCCTGTTGCTGCCCGGTCCCCGGGCGCAGGCCGTACTGGGCGCCACCATGCTGGCCTTTGTGCTTTATTGCGCGATGGCAATCTGGGCATTTAGCGCGGCCTGCGCAACCCGGGCCTGGCTTGTTGCCCTGGCCTGCTGCGCGCCGCCAGCCCTTCATCTATTGCTGCGGGAAGTCATGTCATGAAGGCGCTTGGTTTTCGTCAGGCCAACGCCTGGCTGCACACATGGGCCGGACTGTTACTCGGCTGGTTGCTGTATGCCGTGTTCCTGACCGGCACCCTGAGTTTTTTTCAGGAAGAAATCACGTTCTGGATGAAACCTGAACTGCACGCCTCTGTTCCCGACAACCAGACCGCGCAGCGCCTTGCGCAAGCCATGCAAAGCCTGGCGCCCAACGCTGCGCAATGGACCCTGACCCTGCCTGGCGAACGCAATGCCGGGGCGCAGGCACAGTGGTTCGACATCGGCCAGCCGATCGTCAAAAGGGGCGGCCAAAGCGTGGCCCTGGATGCGGGCACGGCTGAGCCGGTGACCCCTCGGGAAACCCGTGGCGGCGGCTTTCTTTATCGCTTCCACTTTGAGCTGTACGGCATGCCGCGAGTGCTGGCGCGCTGGATCGTCGGCATTGCGACCATGGTGATGCTGGTAGCGATTGTCAGCGGGGTGATCACCCACAAAAAAATCTTCAAAGAGTTCTTCACCTTTCGCCCGCGCAAGGGCCAGCGCTCCTGGCTGGATGCGCACAATGCCACGGCGGTGCTGGCCCTGCCGTTTCACCTGATGATTACCTACAGCGGTTTGTTGCTGCTGATGTTTATGTTGATGCCCTGGGGCGTCGAAAGTGCTTACCGGGGCGATACCCAGAAGTTCTTCAACGAAAGCGGCGGGCGCGGCGCCCGTGCTGCTCCAGCAATGGGTGCAGGCGAACAGCCATTGGGCGAACAGGTGCCACTGTCGGACTTTGCCCCCCTGCTGGCCCAGGCCGAGCAGCGCTGGCCCCGAGGCGTCAGCAGTATCAGCGTGACCCGGCCCGGCACCTCGGATGCCGTCATCGAACTGCGTGAGCGCGGTGGCGACAGCCTGATCGACCGGGGCAACAGCGAACGGCTGCGTTTTGACGGTGTGAGTGGTGCTTTATTGAACAGCCCGCCCGCCCCTGGGATCAGCACGCCCAACGCGATCTATAACGTGTTTTCCAGCCTGCACCTGATCCGCTTTGCCGGGGCGCCGCTGCGCTGGTTTTTCTTTATCAGCGGGGTCGTGGGTACGGCAATGATTGCCACAGGGCTGGTGCTATGGGTGGTTAAACGCCTGCCGGAACGGCAGAAACTGGGGCGCACACCCATTGGCCATCGTCTGGTGGAGGTGCTCAATATCGGTACTGTTGCTGGTCTGCCGTTGGCCATTGCCGCGTATTTTTGGGCTAATCGGTTATTACCCGTGGGCATGACACAACGCAGCGACTGGGAAATTCGCAGCTTTTTCATCGTCTGGTTGCTGTGCCTGGTTCATCCACTGCTGCGCAGCCACAAACGAGCCTGGCTTGAACAGCTCTGGGTGGCTGCAGGCTTGTTTGCAGCCTTGCCGCTGTTCAGCGTCGGCCTTGCACACAGCCATCTGCTGGCCAGCCTTGCACAGGGCCAATGGTTGCTGGCGGGCATGGACTTGACCTTGCTCGCCAGTGCAGCACTGCTCGGCTACGGGGCCTGGAAACTCAACCGCCATCAACCGCTGCACCGGGCACAGCGCCAACCACGTACGGTCAGCACCCGACAAGAGAGCGCAGCATGATCTGGATATGCCTGGCGTTGAGTTTCAGTGGTTTCAGCGCACTCAGCCTGAGTACCGAGCGCCATCATGCTCAGGTGTTTGAAGACAAGGGCAGCCCTCTCAAGCGCCAGCTATTGCGCCTGCTGGGCTGGCTGCTGCTGGCTGGTGCGGTGATCCCCGGCGTTATCCAACTGGGCCCGTCTGTGGGTATCGCCTTGTGGGCGGCAGTGCTCAGCGTTGCCGCCGGCGGGCTGGTGATACTGCTGACATACCGGCCGCGCCTGATCGTACCGCTGGCTGTTGCTGGACCTTCGATGGCATTGGCGGTTTGGATGTTTTAAAGCGCGCTATTTCTGTGCGAAGTTCTCGATTTTTACCTGACCATCAGGGAATGTCGCGATGATCTCCAGCTCCCCGCCCATGGCCTCAATGTAATTGCGCAGCGTACTGATATACATGTCAGTGCGCCGCTCCATTTTGGAAACTGCCGCCTGGTTGATATTCAGCGCTTTGGCCAGCGTCTCCTGGCTCAGCGCCTGTGCTTTGCGCAGCTCATGCAAAGGCATTTGTTGTAAATGCTGCTGGTACAAAACCTCGGTTTGCGCACGCGCCTCTGGTGACATGCGCGCTTCAAGCTCGGCAAATTTTTTAGCCATTATTCTGGCCCTCTTCAATCAGTGTTTGTAAATGAACGTCGTAAAGCCTTTGCGCAACAGGGACGTTCTCTTCATACCATCGGTTAAGGCCGGTCTTGTCACCGCCAATCAACAGCAAGGCGCAGCGACGCGGGTCAAAGGCATAAAGCACCCAATAAGGACGGCCCGCATGCTGTACACGCAGCTCTCGAAGGTTGCCATGCGAACCCTTGATATCGCTGCAATGGGGGAAGCGCAGGGCCGGCCCGAGCAGCTCTAGCAATTTGACACTGGCCGCCACGCTGACCTGTTCCTTTTCACTGAGCCTTTCCACCAGTGGCCAAATTCGTCGGTGTACTCAACGTTCCATGTCACGTTCAAAATATGCCACCCAAGGAATATAATCTCAAGGGAATAATCTTAAGCGCTTCAGCTAATGGCCAACCAGTTCTCGGTCCAATAGAAGTGTGAGTGATGGTTTCATCCGGATGCGTCCCTTGCGCCGCGGTTAATCGCGGCCAAAAAAAAAACGCCCCGAACCAGTCGGGGCGTTTTTATTCAGATGTCCAACCTGTTCAACAGGTCGGTCGCATCAGAAAATGCTGATCGGGTAATCAACAAATACACGTACTTCGTTGCCGCCCACGTTGTATTCGCTGGCGTTGTTCGATACGCGCAACCACGAGCCACGCAGACGCACGCTCAGGTCCTTGACCGGGCCGCTTTGTACGACGTACTTGGCCTGGTTGAAGATTTCGCGCTCGGTACCACGGCCACGGTCGGAACCGTCGTCGATATTGGTGCCGCGCACGTAGGCGATGTTGTAAGTCAGACCCGGAATGCCAACGGCACCGAAGTCGAAACCATAACCCAGCTGCCACGAGCGTTCGTCCTTGGCGTTGAAGTCGGACCAGTAGGAGTTGGCCAGCAGGATGGTATTGCCGCCATCGCCCACGCCGCCTGCATTGCGGTAGCCGCCGTACGGGTAGCCGATTTCGCCGGTGCTGCTCTGGTACGCCAGGGTCACCGTGTGGGCGCCGAAGGCGTAGGTGCTTGCCAGGCTCCAGATCTTGTTGTCCTGGCCGTCAACCTTCAGCACGTCACGGGCGTAGTCTTCTTTTACGTGAGTACGGTAGCCGTTGAAGTCAAACGTCAGGGACTGTTTGTCTTGCAGCGGGATTGCGTAGGTTACGCCCACGTATTGCTTGTTCAGCTCTTCTTCCATCTCGGAGCCGTACAGGGACGCCGACAGGTTGTCGGTGAACTTGTAGCTGGCGCCGAACACGTTGATGCTTTTCAAGTCGCCGCTGTCCCGTGCTTCGGCGCTTTTACGCGACTCTGCCGTGAAGCGACCCACGTTGACTTCCAGACCGTTGATCTCTTTGGAGGTCAACAGGGTACCGGTGAAGCTTTCTGGCATCAGACGCGAGTTGTCATACATCAGCACCGGCAGCGCAGGCATTTGATCGCCGTACTTGAGCACAGTGTTGGACACACGAACTTTCACCGCAGCGCCAGCCTTGGCGATGTCGTCAGCCGCTTTGCCGCTGGCGCCCTGCTTGAAGAAGTCGATACCGCCCGCGCCGCTGTTGCCGCGACCGCCATCCAGACGCAGTGCGTAGATGCCGAACGCATCCACACCCACACCAACGGTGCCCTGGGTGAAGCCCGATGTGAACGTGCCCAGGAAACCCTGGCCCCATTCAGCTTTGTCTTGTTTGTGGTTTTTGTAGTCACGGCTGATGTAGGCGTTGCGCGCCAGTACATTGAGGTGGCTGTCTTCTACAAAACCTTTTGCGTCAGCTTGATCGTTAGCCATTGCCTGGGTAGCACTCAGTACGCCCAGAGCGAGAAGACCTATCCGTTTGTTCAACATATTATTTTCCTTATTTCTGAATAGAAGCGCGCTGTGGGGTTCAAGCTGAAACATTGAGTGGTGGTTGCTTCACATAAACAAAAAAGACCCGCACGAAGACTGTGCAGGTCTTTCGAAAAGTTGGTGTATGGCTTATCGCCACAGGCGTTGGCAGGGATCCTAGCCGTCGTGAAGGCGAGGTGTCAATTTCGTGAAAAATTTGTTAATTGCCAACGCTTTTCAAAGTTCCGACCAAAGTGTCAAAAATTGTTACTGGCAACCATCCAGGCCACAGGCTGGCGCGGCAACGGTTGTGTCTGCACCCGCGACACCATCGCGCTGGCGCAGCCAGGCAGCAAAGGCTTCAGGTTTGCCCAGATACGGCCCGAGGTCGATCACCTGATACTGGCCGGACTGCTCCAGCACAACAGTCGGAAAGCCCTGCCCACCGACCCGTGACAACAATGCCCGACTGGCCTTGAAGTGCGCCTGCGTCACATCGCCGCTGATCGCCTCATAGGCCGCCCGAAAGCCTTCAGCGTCGAGACCCATTTCAGTCGCCACGGCCAGCAATACATCCCTGTCGGCAATCCGCCGCCCCTCTGCGTAATGCGCCGTTTGCAGGCGCCCCAACAGTTCGAGGCCGCGCCCGGCCAACTGCTCGGCGGCCAGCACTGCCGTGGTCGGCGGCGCCGAGTCGAATACTGCCGTGGTGTCGCGCAGCAAACCTTCAAAGTACGCCTCGCCAAAGGGCTGCCCGGTGTATTGGGCAATGCGATGGTCATGGGGCATCACGTAATCGCGCAGTTGCGCAGACACCGCCTGGCGTTGTGCGCCGGTCATCATCCCGCCGCCATGGGCCACCACCGGCAATATTTCGCGCGCGGCGTCTACCAGCGGCTTGGCGCCATAGCACCAACCGCACAAAGGGTCGTAGATGTAATGCAGAACAGGTGCAGCGGTCATGGCGGGCTCCGGCTTATCCAATAATCAGAGGGCCAGCCTAGCCTTGTGCAGGGAGAGGAAAAACGCCGGTATGACTTTTAGTGTGTTTCACGAACCGGGCAAATCAGGTTCAGCAAGGGTTACAGGGCAGAGAAACAAAAAGACACATATTTGCAGCGAGCGTTATTGGTAATTCTTAACATAAAGTAACAAGAACCATTACCATTCACACCCTAAAAATATAACCAACTATTACAACTGCCGGACACCCCTCAACCATGCTCTCCCCCCGCCGTTTAACGCCCTTGAATCTGGGGCTGTGTGCCTTGCTGTACGCCGGATTTGGCAGCGCTGCCACCGTGCTGCCCGAACTGTCGATCAGCGCCAGCGAAGCGCAAGACGATGACCCACGGGTCAAGGACGTCACCACCGCCACCCGCACATCGACCCCGGCGCGCTACGTGCCCCAAGCCATCGACACGGTTAAAACCAGTAACGTCCTCGATTACGGGATCAACAGCATTGGCGAAGCCCTGAGCGGGATTCCCAACGTCAGCAGCACCGCCGATACCCGCTTCGACAGCCTGCGAATCCGTGGCTTTGACGCCAGCAACGACTTTTACCTGGACGGTATTCGCGACGACAGCCAGTACGTGCGTGACCTGCACAACATTGAGCGCATTGAAGTGCTTAAAGGCCCGGCAGCCGTGCTGTATGGCCGTGGCAGCCAGGGCGGGATCATCAACCGCGTCAGCAAAATGCCGCAGTTCGGCCGCCAGTCGAGCATTCAGGCCCAGGGCGGCAGCGAAGATTTACGCAGCCTGTATGCCGACCTTAGCGCTGACCCGAGTGACACCCTGAGCCTGCGCCTGAACATGGGCAACGAAGACAAAAACAGCTTCCGCGATCACGTCAGTGGCAACCGCCAACTCTTTGCACCCTCGATGAGCTGGCAAATCACCCCGGATCTGAACTGGCTGGTGCAATACGAATACAACCGCTACAACCGCACCCCGGATCGGGGTATTCCGAGCATCAACGGGCGCCCGGCGGATGTCAGCCGTGGCACCACCTACGGCGGGCAAAACGATTTTATCGACGATAAAGTCCAGAACCTGCGCTCGCGCTTGAGCTATGAACTGAGCGATAACTGGCAACTGCGCCATACCCTGGGCGTGTTCAAGCTCGACAGCCAGTTCGAAAACACCTACCTGACCGGCTACGACCCGAAAATCAACAAGGTCAACCGCCAGAGCTGGCAGCAGGACATGACCACCCGCAATATTTTCAATAACCTCGAAATCGAAGGCGGCTTTGACACCTTTGGCCTGGAGCACCGCCTGCTGACCGGGCTGGAGCTCGGCAGCCAGCGCCGCGACCCCAAGCTCTACAAAGCCGGGAGCGTACCGCCAGTAGATGTGTACAACCCCGATCGCAGCCTGCGCCCAACCGGGCCGATGGTGATTTCCAGCGATAATCACACCGAAGTCGAGAGCCAGGGCCTGTATGTACAGGACCAGCTTCGCCTCAACGATCAATGGCAGGTACTGGCCGGCTTGCGTTACGACCGTTTTAACGTCGAAACCACCAACCACCTCAAGCCCTTGATCCCGTCCGAAGAACGCACAAGCCACAGCACCAGCCCGCGACTTGGCGTGGTCTGGACGCCGTTGCAAAACCACTCGTTCTACGCCTCGTGGACCAAGACGTTCTCCCCTGTGGGTGGCGGCCTGATCGGCATCACTCCGGGTGCTGCAGGCAACACCAACGACCTGAGCCCGGAGCTGACCAAGCAAAAGGAAATCGGCGTCAAAAGCGACTGGCTGGATGACCGCCTGAGCACCACGCTGGCGGTGTACGAGCTGGAACTCTACAACCGCCGCACCAAGGATCCGGACGACCCGACCATCACCCTGCTTTCCGGCCTGCAACGCTCACGCGGCATCGAACTGACCGCCAGCGGCAAGCTCGGGGGTAACTGGTACATGCGCGGTGGTGTGGGTGTACAGGACGCAACGGTGGTCAAGGACAACAACGGGCTGGAAGGCAAACGCATCAATGGCGTGGCCAAGCACAATGGCAGCCTGTTCATTACCTGGAAGCCGGAAATGGGCTGGTACGCCGAAACGGGCCTGACCCTGGTGGGCCAGCGTTACGCCGACAACCAGAACACCGTGATATTGCCGGGCTACGGACGCTGGGATGCGTTGGCTGGCTATCGTGAAAAAGATTGGGATGTGAGTGGTGCGCTGACCAACCTGACTGACCGCTATTACTATGCATCGGCCACCAGTGCAGCGCAGATCATGCCGGGCGAGCCGCGCAGCCTGGTGATGACGGGGACATACAAGTTCTGATCCCCGGACTGTAGCCGATGACGAGGAACGAAGGCTGCGTCCGGCTGCGAAGCAGTCGCAGAATCAGCATTCGCCGTTTATCAAATAAAACGCATCTTCAGGTTTTGCGGCTGCTTCGCAACCGATCGCAGCCTCGCTGCGCTCCTCAGCGGCTACAGCGGCGCAGGCTGTTGCTGGGTCAGGCAATGGATATTGCCGCCACCCAGCAACAACTCACGACCCGGCACCATTACCACTTCGTGCTGTGGAAAGATCTTTTGCAAGATGGTCTTGGCCTCTGCATCCATCGGGTCGTCAAAGCTCGGTGCAATGATGCCACCGTTGACGATCAGAAAGTTCACGTAGGAACCAGCCAGGCGCTCTGTCGGATTACGGTCCTGACTGCCTGCCACTTTATCAACACCGTCACACTCTTCCTGGGTCGCGTACATCGGCCCCGGGATCGGCATTTTGTGCACTACAAACGGCCGCCCCTTGGCGTCAGTGCTGGTTGCCAACACCTTCATCGCCGCATGGCAGCGCACGTAGTTAGGGTCACGTTCGTCGTCGGTCCAGGCCAGCAACACCTCACCCGGTGCAACGTAGCAGCAGAAGTTATCCACATGGCCGTCGGTTTCGTCGTTGAACAGGCCGTCCGGCAGCCAGATGATCTTGTCCACCGCCAGGTGCGAGCGCAGCACGTCTTCGATTTCTTCCCGTGACAGGTGCGGGTTACGGTTGCGGTTCATCAGGCACTCGGCCGTGGTGATCAGCGTGCCTTCACCGTCAACGTGGATCGATCCGCCTTCAAGCACAAAGCCTTCGGTGTAATAACGCGGGCAACGTTCGATTTCCAGCACCTTGCTGCCCACTTGTTGGTCACGGTTCCACGGGAAGTACAAACCACCGTCGAAGCCGCCCCAGGCGTTGAAATCCCAGTTCACGCCGCGCACTTCGCCACTGTGGTTGATCACGAACGTCGGGCCGCTGTCACGTACCCAGGCATCGTCGCTGGATATTTCGACCACCCGAATATTCGGCACATCGAGTTGCGCGCGGGCGTTTTCGTACTGGCCTGCGGACACACCGACAGTGACCGGTTCAAAACGCGCAATGGCTTTGGCCACCGCGGCGTGGGCCGCCTGGGCAGGCTTGCCGCCCAGACGCCAGTTGTCCGGACGCTCAGGCCAGATCATCCAGGTCTGGGTCTGCGCAGCCCATTCGGCTGGCATATGAAAGCCGTCTGCGCGCGGCGAACTGTGCAAAGTGGTCATCTGGACTCCTGGAAAGCGTCTGGGGTTTTGAGTGCGAAAAAACAGGACAGTGGACGCCGCTCAGTATTGCGTCAACGTCGAGCATCCTTATAGCCGATAAATATCGGCAATAAAATAAATTTACACGTATCTAATCTAAATTATCTCACTTAAAACGGATATTAATCTGTATTAGTAGCTCCGCCGCTATATTCCCGACAGCTCCCACTTGCACCACCGGGCACATCCCCACAAGCTATGCGCCATACGCTTAAAAGCCTTCAGGGAATAAGGAATTACCACATGCGCATTTTAGTCACCGGCGGCGCCGGTTTTATTGGTTCAGCGTTGATCCGTCACCTGATCAAAAATACCGGGCATGAAGTGCTCAACCTCGACAAGCTGACCTACGCCGGTAATCTGGAATCGCTGCAAAGCATTGCCACCGATACCCGCTACGAGTTCGTGCAGGCCGATATCGTCGATCAGGCAGCGGTCAGCGCGATCATTACGCGCTTTGAGCCACAAGCGATCATGCACCTGGCGGCCGAATCCCATGTAGACCGTTCAATTGATGGCCCGTCGGACTTTATCCAGACCAATATCGTCGGTACCTACAGCCTGCTCGAAGCCACCCGCGCTTACTGGTTGACCTTGCCTGAGCCGGAAAAAAGCGCATTTCGCTTTCACCATATTTCCACCGACGAAGTGTATGGCGACCTGCACGGCGTCGACGACCTGTTCACCGAGACCACGCCCTACGCGCCAAGCTCGCCGTACTCGGCCAGCAAGGCGGCGTCCGACCATCTGGTCCGCGCCTGGAACCGCACCTACGGTTTGCCGGTGCTGCTGACCAACTGTTCGAACAACTACGGGCCGTTCCACTTCCCGGAAAAACTGATCCCGCTGGTGATTCTCAACGCCCTGGCCGGCAAGCCGCTGCCGGTATATGGCAATGGCCTGCAAGTGCGTGACTGGCTGTTCGTCGAAGACCATGCCCGGGCCTTGCTGAAGGTGGTGACCGAAGGCGTAGTGGGCGAGACCTACAACATCGGCGGGCATAACGAGCAAAAGAATATCGACGTGGTGCGCAGCATCTGCGCCCTGCTCGAAGAACTGGCGCCCGAGCATCCGGCGGGCGTTGCACAGTTTGCCGACCTGATCACCTTCGTCCAGGACCGCCCGGGCCACGACCAGCGCTACGCGATCGACGCCGGCAAAATTGAACGCGAGCTGGGCTGGGTGCCCGAAGAAACCTTCGAAACCGGCCTGCGCAAAACCGTGCAGTGGTATCTGGACAATCTGGAGTGGTGCCAGCGCGTGCAAGACGGCAGCTATCAGGGCCAGCGCCTGGGTTTCACCGAGACCAAGGACCTGATCGCGTGACTGACCTTAAAGCGCCGTTGAACATCCTTGTCAGCGGCAAAACCGGCCAGGTTGCCGTTGAGTTGCAAAAGCACCTTGCCGGTCTGGGCAACCTGATTGTGCTGGGCCGCGATGTACTCGATCTGAGCCAGCCCGAGCAAATCCGTGCCCAGGTGCGGGCGCACAAGCCGGACTTGATCATCATTGCCGCAGCCCACACCGCCGTGGACCAAGCCGAAAGCGAGCCGGAACTGGCCTTCGCGATCAATGCCAGCGCACCAGGTGTATTTGCTGAAGAAGCGGTTGCCCTGGGCATCCCCTTGATTCACTACTCCACCGACTACGTGTTTGATGGCAGCAAGCCTGCGCCCTACACCGAAGACGACGCCACCAACCCGCTGGGCGTGTACGGCAAAAGCAAGCTGGCGGGTGAACTGGCCATCGCGGCGAGCGGTGCCCAACACCTGATCCTGCGCACCAGTTGGGTGTATTCGACCCATGGTAAAAACTTCCTGCTGACCATGCAGCGCTTGCTGCAAGAACGCCCGGAATTACGCGTAGTGGCTGATCAGATCGGCGCACCGACCTGGGCCGGCACCATAGCCCAAAGCACGCGGGCCTTGATCGAGCGCTGGCAAGCCGGTGAAGCCGGGGCATGGGGCACCTACCACCTGACCGCTCAGGGTGAAACTTCGTGGTTTGGCTTTACCCAGGCCATCGCCGCGCACCTGAGTGCCCAGGGCAAGACCTGCGCGACACTGGAGCCCATTCCTGCCAGCGCCTACCCGACGCCCGCCGCACGGCCACAGAACTCGCGCCTGGATTGCAGCAAGCTGGCCCGCAAATGGGGCGTTACCCAGCCCGACTGGGACGCCGCGCTGAGCGAGTGCGTGGCTGAGCAACCACGCTAACGCCAATCCCCTTGTGGGAGCGGGCCTGCTCGCGATGACATCACTGCGGTCTGCCTGACAAACCGCGCCGTTTGCATCGCGAGCAAGCCCGCTCCCACAGGGTTCGTTGGGTATACTGCAACGTATTCTTGCAGCGCAGCTCAACGATGATCACCACCTCCTCAGTTCCACGCAGGCCCCGCTGGCGCAGCCTGGCCTTATTGGCATTGTGCCTCGCGCCTTTGCTATGGCCGCTGCAACACCTGGCCGAGCGCTATTACCGCAGCGAGCTGGCCGGGCAAAATCGCCAGACGCTCGACTTGTACGTGGCCAACCTGCTGGGCACGCTGCATCGCTATGAGGTGCTGCCGCAGATTCTCGGCCAGTTACCTGACCTGCGCGAGCTGCTGGCAGACCCGGAAAGCCCGCAGGCCCTGAGTAAAGCCAATCAGTTACTCAGCGAAATCACCAGCCAGACCGGCGCTGAAGTCATGTACCTGGTGGATGCTCATGGCGACACTATTGCGACTTCGAACTGGAACAAAAGCGACAGTTTTATCGGGCGCAACTTCGCCTTCCGCCCCTATTTCAGCGAAGCGATGCAAGGCAAGCTCGGGCGCTTTTTCGGCCAGGGCACTACCTCCGGAAAACGCGGCTACTACTTTGCCGCACCGGTTGAGGTCGACAACCAAAAGCTTGGCGTACTGGTGGTCAAGGTCGACCTGGACCATACCGAGCGACTCTGGGGCAAAACACCGGAACAACTGTTACTGACCGACAGCAATGGCGTGGTCATTCTCACCTCGCGCCCTGAATGGCGCTTCAGGTCCACCCGTGATCTGTCTGAGGAAGAACGTCAGGCCATTTTCGCCATCCTCCCCTACCCGACCCGCGACCCCAAGCCCCTGGCGCTCGACCCCAGTGCCTGGCTGGTACAGACACAAACCATCGACGAAACGGGCTGGCAGGCGAATATTCTTGCCCCTCGCACATTGATCGACCGCTCGGTACGCACTGTTGTGGCCATCGGTGGCGCCACCTTGCTGGTGGTCATGCTGTTGATCGGTTTGATGATGCAGCGTCGGCGTCATTACCTGGATCGCATCGCGTTCGAAGCCAAGGCCCGCCGTGAGCTGGAAATGCGTGTGGCAGAGCGCACCAGCGACCTTGAAGGGCTTAACCGGCGTCTGCGTGAAGAGGTGCTGGAACGCGAACACGCGCAACAGGAGCTGGTGCGCGCCCAGGACGACCTGGTGCAGGCAGGAAAGCTGTCGGCGCTGGGCACCATGTCGGCCAGCATCAGTCACGAACTCAACCAGCCGCTGGCAGCCATCCGCAGTTACGCCGAAAACGCAGAAGTGCTGCTTGACCACCAGCGGATCGACGATGCACGGGGCAATCTCAAGCTGATCAACGAACTGACCGGGCGCATGTCATCCATCATCGCCCACCTGCGCGCCTTCGCCCGGCGCGATCGCCATGCCCCGGAGAGCGTTGCCCTGCAACCGGCGCTGGACGATGCCCTGGCGTTGCTGGCCAAGCGACGGCGCAGCATGGAGGTGGAGCTGATCCGTGACTTGCCCGCTGCCACGCTATGGGTCGAAGCGGGTGAAACCCGCTTGCGTCAGGTATTGGGCAACCTGCTGGCCAATGCCCTCGATGCCCTGACGGAAAAGGGCCCGCCCCGGCGCTTATGGCTAAGTGCCCAATACACACCGGAAGGCGTCACTCTGTACATTCGCGACAACGGCCCGGGTTTTTGCATGGAAGCCCTGGGCCGAGCCGGCGAGCCTTTCTACACCACCAAGACCCGCACTCAAGGTCTGGGGCTGGGGTTGGCCATTTGTGACACGCTGATCCGCGCCTTTGGCGGCGAATTGTTGTTCGCCAACCACAAGGAAGGCGGCGCCCTAATTACCTTGCGACTGCGCGCCGGAGCGCCGGGCGTGAGCTTGCAAGCTTCAGAGGACTCAAGGTCATGAGCCAGCCCATCGATCCGCGCATTCAAGTCATCCTGATCGATGATGATCCCCATCTGCGCCAGGCTTTGTACCAAACACTGGATCTGGCCGGGCTCAACGTGCTGCCACTGGCCGAAGCCAACGGCCTGGCCGAGCGTATCGGCCGGGACTGGCCTGGTGTGGTGGTCAGTGATATTCGCATGCCGGGCATGGACGGTCTTGAGCTGCTGGCGCAATTGCATGGCCAGGACCCGGAGCTGCCGGTGCTGCTGATTACCGGTCACGGCGATGTGCCGCTGGCGGTACAGGCGATGCGCACCGGAGCCTATGACTTTCTCGAAAAGCCCTTTGCCAGCGACGCCCTGCTCGACAGCGTGCGCCGTGCCCTGGCCTTGCGTGCCCTGGTCATGGACAACCGCAGCCTGCGCCTGGCCCTGAGCGATCGCCAGTTGCTAAGCTCGCGGCTGCTTGGGGTATCACCGGCCATGCTGCGTTTGCGCGAGCAGATCGGCGCGCTGGCAGCCACCAAGGCCGATGTGCTGATCCTCGGCGAGACGGGTTCAGGCAAAGAAGTGGTTGCACGGGCGCTGCATGATTTATCGGCGCGGCGTAACGGCCCGTTTGTGGCGATCAATGCCGGGGCCCTGGCTGAATCCGTGGTTGAGAGCGAACTGTTCGGGCATGAACCTGGGGCCTTTACCGGCGCGCAAAAGCGCCGCATCGGCAAGTTTGAATTCGCCAATGGCGGCACCCTGTTCCTCGACGAAATCGAGAGCATGAGCCTGGACGTGCAGGTCAAATTGCTGCGTTTGCTGCAAGAGCGCGTAGTCGAACGCCTGGGTGGCAACCAGCTGATACCGCTGGATATCCGGGTGATCGCCGCCACCAAGGAAGACCTGCGCCAGGCCGCCGATCAGGGCCGGTTCCGTGCTGACCTGTATTACCGGCTCAACGTGGCGCCCCTGCGCATCGCCCCCCTGCGTGAGCGGGGTGAAGATGTGCTGATGTTGTTCGATTATTTTGCCGGCGAAGCCAGCGTACGCCACGACCTGACCCCCAACGTGCTGCAACCGGCGCAGCGGGCTTTATTGTTGCGCCACACCTGGCCTGGCAACGTGCGCGAACTGCAAAACGTCGCCGAGCGCTTTGCCCTTGGCCTTGAACTGGCTCTGGATAACGCCGCTGAAGGCCAGCCAGCAGCGGGCAATGAAGTCTCGGGCGGCCTGAGCGAGCAGGTCGAACACTTTGAAAAAAGCCTGATCGCCGCCGAACTTGAGCGCTCCCACAGCTCCATGCGCAGCCTCGCAGAAGCCCTGGGTGTGCCGCGCAAAACCCTGCACGACAAACTGCGCAAACATGGGCTGAACTTCGACAGTGCAAGCCACCCTCACCCTGATGAACTCGATTAAAGAGGCCACGGCATGAACCGCGACAGTCGTTATCTACAATCAGTCCTTCACCACGACATCCCGTTGACCCGTGAAATGGGCCTCAAAGTGGTGAGCTGGCAAGACCGGCAGTTGCGCCTGCAATTGCCGCTTGAAGCCAATATCAACCACAAAAGCACCATGTTCGGTGGCAGCCTGTACTGCGGCGCGGTACTGGCCGGTTGGGGCTGGCTGCATTTGAGCCTGCGCGAAGCGGGAATCGAAGACGGACATATCGTGATTCAGGAAGGTCATATCAGCTACCCGCTGCCCGTGACCGAGGACGCCATTGCGGTATGTGATGCGCCAGATGATGCGCAATGGAACAAGTTTTTGGCCATGTACAAACGCCACGGCCGCGCGCGGCTGACCCTGGAAACGCGGGTAGTCAATGTTCAGGGCGGGGAAGATGCGGTGAAATTCAGCGGGCAGTACGTGTTGCATCGCTGATTCAGTTTATGTGGGAGCGGGCTTGCTCCCACAGATGAAAGTCAGCCTTGTGCCAGATCCAGCAGTTTTTCACGCCACGGTGCCTTGGCAGGCAACGCCAAAAACGACTGATTGAGCAGCGACTCACGGGCCGGATAGCTGAACGCTTCACCATCCAGTTGCAGCACCACACCACCAGCTCCTTCCAGCACACCTTGCGCAGCCGCCGTGTCCCACTGCGACGTCGGCGCAAGCCGTGGATAACAATCGGCAGCGCCTTCAGCCAGCAGACAAAACTTCAACGAGCTGCCCACGCTGACCAACTTCAATTCGCCCAGATGCTCACTCAGACCGGCCAGCAAGCGTTCCTGCTCTGGGCTGGAGTGCCGGCGGCTGGCAACCACGGTCATCGCTTCACCCGCAGGTGGCGAGTTGCGCACGCTGATGGGCACCACGGCATCACCGTCCGCGCGCCACGCGCCCAGCCCTGCGCCGCCGTAGTAACAACGACCGCTGGTGGGCATGGACACCACCCCAAACACAACGCGCCCCTGCTCGATCAGGGCAATGTTGACGGTGAACTCTTCACTGCCCGAGATAAATTCCTTGGTGCCATCCAGCGGGTCGACCAGCCACCAGCGCGTCCAGCCGGCGCGCACGCTTTGCGCGATATTGGCGTCTTCTTCCGACAGCACCGGGATGCTCGGATCCAGCGCCGTCAGGCCATCGAGCAAAATGTGGTGGGCAGCCAGGTCAGCGGCGGTCACCGGCGAATCATCGGCCTTGGCGGTGACTTCAACGCCGGCACGCCAGAACGGCAGGATCGCATCGCCAGCGGCATGGGCCAGTTTGATCACACCTTCAAGCAAGGGATGGGGCAAGTCACTCACGGCTGGAACGCTCCACGCTGGGTCAGAAGGTCACGAGCCAGATACAGCGCGGCCAGGGCACGGCCTTCGCTGAATTGCGGGTTAAGCACCAGGCTTGACAGCTCACGCAGGTTGACCCGATCAACGCGCATCGGCTCAGGTTCATCACCCTCCAGATGCTCTTCGTAAAGATCGGTGGCCAGCACCACCTGGATCTTTTGGCTCATGTAACCGGGGGACAGGGACAGCTCGGTCAAGTGCTCAAGCTGGCGAGCGCCGAAACCGGCCTCCTCCTTAAGCTCTCGTTCAGCCGCCGCCAACACGTCTTCGCCCGGTTCGATCAGACCCTTGGGCAATGAAATTTCGTACTCATCAGTGCCGCCGCAATATTCTTCGACCAGAATCGCGTGTTCAGCGTCGATCATGGCCACAATCATCACTGCGCCATAACCGTTGCCGCGCCCCACCAACCGTTCGTAAGTGCGCTCTACTCCATTGGAGAAGCGCAACTGCACTTCTTCAACCCGAAACAATCGGCTACTGGCAACAATTTCACGGGCAAGTACGGTGGGTTTTTGGCGCATAGCGGCTCCTCAATATGAACGGGGTACTATACCCCGGCTTTTCCGAATGTCTGTGTCGGAAATTTTTACCTGTGGGAGAAGTTTTGCATGACCGTTTTACCTTGGCGCGACATCGATACCGTGCTGCTCGATATGGACGGCACGCTGCTCGACCTGCACTACGACAATCATTTCTGGCTGGAGCACCTGCCTCAGCGCTATGCCGAGCTGCATGGCATCAGCCGGGCGATGGCGGATCTGGAACTGACGCCGCTGTTTGAAGGTAACGCTGGCCAGTTGCAATGGTACTGCCTGGACTTCTGGAGTCGCGAGCTGAAAATCCCGGTGCGCGAACTCAAACTTGAAACCGCTCATCTGATTGCCTTGCGCCCCGATGCCGATACTTTTCTGGCCGCCATCAACAAAGCCGGCAAGCGGGTGATCATGATCACCAACGCGCACCGTGATTCGCTGTCGTTGAAAATGGAGCGCATCGAGCTGGCACCCTATTTCGAGCGGCTTATCAGCTCCCACGACTACGGATACCCCAAGGAAAGTCCGGCGTTCTGGGATGCCCTGCAAGCCGATATCGGCTTCGATCCGGGCCGTAGCCTGTTTATCGACGACACCCTGCCGATTTTGCGCAGCGCCCGTGATTTTGGGGTGGCCCACTTGTTGGCGGTCAAACAGCCCGACAGCAAGAAAGGCCCGAAAGACACCGCAGAATTTGCCGCACTGGGCGACTATCGCGAGTTGCTGGAAGGGCTGTAACCCATCAACCCGGTGGGAGCAGGCTTGCTCGCGATGCAAACAACTCGGTGGATCTGAAACATCGAGGTGATGCAATCGCGAGCAAGCCCGCTCCCACAAGATATAACGGGTTTACTCAGGAATACGCAGCGTCTGGCCCGGGTAGATTTTGTTCGGGTCCTTGAGCAGCGGCTTGTTGGCTTCGAAAATCTTGTTGTACAGGTTGGCATCGCCATAAACAGTTTTTGAAATGGCACTCAGGGTGTCGCCCGATTTGACCACCACAAAACGCGAGGCCACGACTACCGGGCCGGTGACCACGATTTGATCGTCAACACTGGCCACGCCGGCGATATTACCCGCCGCCAGAATGATTTTTTCCTTCTCTTCCTGGGTAGCCACTTCACCGCTGACCGTCACTTTGTCACCGTCCACGGTGGCGGTGATGTTCGGATTGCCCAGGCCCACTTCCTGTACGTGTTTCTTGAGCTCCTCGCCCGCATTGGCGTTGCCCGGTGTGAGCAGGTTGATCAATTTTTCGCCGGCTTCTTTCACAAAGCTGAAAATACTCATACATCACGCTCCTAGGTTGGAAGATCCAGAGTCAAAAGCGTAGACCATCAACGGCACGTGCAAGCGCGCTAGAATCGCCCACTGAATTGCGCCCGGAGCGACGATGGACATTAAACAGCTGAAATTCCTTATTGCCCTCGATGAAACCCGGCATTTCGGCCAGGCTGCTGCACGTTGCCATATCACTCAGCCCACCCTGTCCATGCGTTTGCGCAACCTGGAACAGGAGCTGGACCTGCAACTGGTCAATCGCGGTCAGCGCTTCGAAAGCTTCACCGCCCCTGGCGAGCGGGTCCTGGCCTGGGCCCGCACCGTGCTGGCCGCCTACGACGGTTTGCAGGCCGAAGCCGCCGCCTGTCGCGGTAACCTGATCGGCACACTGCGCCTGGGCGTGGTGCCGCTGTCGAGTTTTGACCCCCTGCCGTTGTTACAGCGCCTGCATCAGGAGCATCCCGATCTGCGCTTTGAATTGTCAGCGCTGAGCTCGGAACAAATCCTTGAGCAACTGGCCAGCAACCGGCTGGACGTGGGCGTGTCCTACCTTGAGCACCTCGACCAGGAGCGTTTTGACTCCCTGGCCCTGGGCGAAACCCGCATGGGCCTGCTGTACGACCAACGGTATTTCAATTTCGGCGAACAGCCCCTTAGCTGGGAAGCACTGACCGCCTTGCCGCTGGGCCTGCTCAGCAGTGGCATGCACTTTCGCCAGTCCATCGACCACAATTTCCACAGCCGGGGCCTGACACCCCAACCGCTGTTGCAAACGGATGCCGTTCATCAACTGTTACAAGCTGTCCACGGCGGGCTTTGTTGCGCGGTGATGCCCCTTGAGGGGGGACTGGAAGCCCTGACCGATCACCTGCGCCTGCACCCCATAGAAGACGCGCGCACCTTGGCCCGCCTGGGTTTGATCATGCGCCGCGAGGCGCCTCGCTCAGCCCTGGCCGAAGCCTGTTTCGCGCTTTATCAGAAATCACCAGACCCTTCTTGATCGACGCCATCTATCAATAGATCAGCACTAGCGATTAGACGCGACACTGTGTCGCGCCTAGGCTTAGAGCTCAATTGATTGTCGGTACTGCCTTATGAACGCCAAGCGCCCTCTGTGCGCGGCGCCCGCCTCTGTTACGCCCGCGCCTGCTGCCAGCCAGAGCTATGACTACGTCAACCTGGACCACAGCGGTGGTGCGCAAACCGCACTGGCTGAAGAGGTCGCCCTGGCGATTGCCTATAACGGCATCAGCCAGGCCGTGATGCTGGTCACCCCTACCGACCTTGAAGACTTTATCGTCGGTTTCAGCCTGGGCAGCGGCATCATTCAAGACGCCAGCGAAATCTACGACCTCAAACTGACCGGTGCAGGCGCGGCCCAATACGCTCAGGTCGAAATTGCCAGCCGGGCGTTCTGGAACCTCAAGCAGCAGCGCCGCCAACTGGCCGGCACCAGCGGTTGCGGGCTGTGTGGGGTAGAAGCGGTGGAACAGGCCTTGCCGGATCTCCAGGTATTGCCCGGCGCGCCTTTGCCACCGGCACAGTGGCTGGAAGGCCTGCGCCAGCGCATCAGCGACTTTCAACCCTTGGGCCAGCACTGCGGCGCCGTTCACGCTGCGGTCTATATGGATGGCCAGGGCCAGTTGCTGCTGGGCCGCGAAGACATCGGCCGGCACAACGCCCTCGATAAATTGATCGGTGCTCTGGTGCGCCAGCAAATCGATCTGACGGGCGGCGCGGCAATCGTCACCAGCCGTTGCAGCCTGGAACTGATTCAAAAGGTGCTGCGCGCCGGTATCCAGACCCTGATCAGCCTGTCCTCGCCCACGGGCCTGGCGCTGCAATGGGCCCGACGCCACAACCTCAACCTTATTCATCTGCCACAAAAAAGCGCGCCAAGGGTCTACAGCCCCGCGCAGGAGAAGCAACCGTGAGCATCCACCATCAAGCCGACAAAACCCCTACTCCCCGCTACAAGCCCTACAAAGGCCCGGCCGGTGGCTGGGGCGCGCTTATCAGTGTGGCGCAAGCCTGGTTGACCAGCGACAACGCGCTGAAAAACCTGCGCATGATGCTCAAAACCAACCAGAACGGCGGCTTTGACTGCCCGGGCTGCGCATGGGGTGACTCGCCGGAAAGCGGCCTGGTCAAATTTTGCGAGAACGGCGCCAAGGCTGTGAACTGGGAAGCCACCAAGCGCCGGGTCGATGCGGCGTTTTTCGCCAAGCACAGCGTCAGCGCGCTGCTGGAGCAAAGCGATTACTGGCTGGAATACCAGGGCCGCCTGACCGAGCCCATGTGCTACGACCCGGAAACCGACCGCTATACCCCCATCAGCTGGGATGCCGCATTCGCCTTGATCGCCAGGCACCTGCTCAATCTGGCCAGCCCCGACGAAGCCGAGTTCTACACCTCGGGCCGGGCCAGCAACGAAGCGGCGTATTTGTATCAACTCTTTGTGCGCGCATTTGGCACCAACAACTTTCCGGACTGTTCGAACATGTGCCACGAGGCCAGCGGCGTGGCCCTGGCGCAAAGCATCGGGGTGGGTAAAGGCACCGTGACCTTCGATGATTTCGAGCACGCGGATGCAATTTTCGTATTGGGGCAAAACCCCGGCACCAACCACCCGCGCATGCTCGAACCGCTACGTGAGGCAGTCAAACGCGGCGCCCAGGTGGTGTGCGTCAACCCGCTCAAGGAGCGCGGCCTGGAACGTTTCCAGCACCCGCAGCACCCGTTGGAAATGCTCACCAATGGCGATCGCCCGACCAACACAGCCTATTTGCGCCCGGCACTGGGCGGCGACATGGCGTTGTTGCGCGGCATGGCCAAGTTCCTGCTGCAGTGGGAGCGCGATGCCCAGGCCGCAGGCGAGCCGGCAGTGTTCGATCATGGGTTTTTGAATGAGCACACTGCGGGCATTCTCGATTACATCTCCAGCCTCGACGACACCTCATGGGATCATCTCGTGGAGCAGTCGGGCCTGACCCTGGTGGATATCGAACGCGCCGCGCGCATGTACCTCAAGGGCAAAAACGTGATCATGTGCTGGGCGATGGGCATCACCCAGCATCGTCATTCGGTGCAGACCATCCAGGAAATCGCCAACCTGATGCTGTTGCGCGGCAATATCGGCCGCCCCGGTGCCGGCCTTTGCCCGGTACGCGGCCACAGCAATGTGCAGGGCGACCGCACCATGGGCATCAACGAACGCCCGCCGGTAGCCTTTCTCGACTCGCTGGAGCGGCGCTTCCAGTTCAAGGTGCCCCGTGACAACGGCCACAACGTGGTTGAAGCCATCCATGCCATGCTTGAAGGACGCGCCAAGGTGTTTATCGGTCTGGGCGGCAACTTTGCCCAGGCCACCCCGGACAGCCCGCGTACCGCACAGGCCCTGCGCAATTGCGACCTGACCGTACAGATCAGCACCAAGCTCAACCGCAGCCATCTGATGCACGGCAAAGAAGCCCTGATCCTGCCATGCCTGGGCCGTACCGATATCGACATCCAGGCCGAAGGCCCGCAGGCGGTCACGGTTGAAGACTCATTCAGCATGGTCCATGCCTCCAATGGCCAGTTGCAGCCGCTGTCCAGGCAGATGCGCTCGGAGCCCGCGATCATTGCCGGCATTGCGGCGGCCACATTGGGCGCACATCCGATTGACTGGAACTGGGTGGTTGCCGACTACCGGCGCATTCGCGACCTGATTGCCGATACCATCCCGGGCTTCAAGGACTTCAACACCCGCATTGAGCATCCGGGCGGCTTCTACCTGGGCAACTCGGCCGGTGCGCGAGTGTGGAACACGCCATCCGGGCGCGCCAACTTCCGCCCCAACGTCCTGCCACAAGACCTGGTGGACGCCCGTACCCGCGCCACCGGGCAACTACCGGACCTGATCCTGCAATCGATGCGCTCGCACGATCAGTACAACACCACCATCTATGGCCTCGATGACCGCTATCGCGGGGTCAAGGGCCAGCGGGACGTACTGTTCGTCAATGAAGCCGATATCATCCGCCTGGGCTTCAAGCCGGGGCAGAAGGTCGACATCATTTCGATCTGGGACGACCAGCATGAGCGTCGGGTGAAAAACTTTACCCTGCTGGCCTTTGACATACCCGCAGGGCAAGCTGCGGCGTACTACCCGGAGGTCAACCCGCTGGTGCCGCTGGAAAGCACCGGCGATGGCAGTCATACACCTACGTCGAAGTTTGTGGCGATTTGCCTTGAGCCGGCCAGTCCGTCGGCGTTGATCATGGCCAGGGCCAGCTGAGCGCTTTTGTTGACTTATGGTGGGAGCGGGCTTGCTCGCGATGGTATCGCCGCGGTTTGACCGTCATCCCGCGGCGCCCGAATCGCGGGCAAGCCCGCTCCCACATTCCAGCAAGGGCCTATGAAGTGCGGCCACAAAAAAGGCCGTTTTCCTACGAAAACGACCTCACCGAACTAGCTAACAGACCCGCAAAAATCAATTAAGTTCCCTAGCAAAAACAACAACTTATAGAATTGTGTACAACTCGTGTTACTCGTCGGATTTCGATTGTCACCAACCGCTTGCAGCCTCAGGATCGCGCCGTCATCTCTTTGAGGCTCATTTATGAAGCTCACCTCGATTCTCTTGTTGTCCCTTGGCCTGGTCAGTGGCGTAGCCTCGGCCGGTGGCACCACCGAAGCCGGTGTAGGCGGCGCATTAGGCGGGGTTCTTGGCGCCGTAGTTGGCCAACAGCTCGGCGGCTCGACCGGTTCTGCGATTGGTGCAGGTGTGGGTGGTGCGGCAGGCAGTGCCGTAGGTGCCGACAAACGCAGCCGTGGCGAAGCAGCCATTGGCGGCGCACTGGGTGCTGCAGGCGGTAACGTGCTGGGTCGCAGTGTCGGCGGCAGCACAGGCGCACTGGTAGGCTCGGCCGCTGGCGGTGGTGCCGGTGGCGCGCTGGGCAATTACATGGGCAATAAAAGCGACAGCGACGATCGCCGCTATCGCGACCGCGATAACCGTCGCTACTACCGCGACGACCATCGCGGCCGTGGCCATGCTTATGGCCACCGCAAAAACAAGCATCGTCATAACGACTGATGTGTACAACGGGAGCCGCCAGGCTCCCGTTTTTTTGCCTGCATCATCCTCCGCCAATTTGTTTCAATGCATTACGCACGCCTGTTTTGGCCCTGATCATGCAATCTGCATGCACCCGTAAAACCGACAGTTTGCAAGCCATTGAAAGATATGGAATTACCTGCAGGCATAGGGTTGGCACATCCCCTGCAATTACCTGAATGACGCTGCACTTCCTACCATTCAGGAGCACAACAACAATGATCGGGACAACTGAGCACTATCCCGCAGCCCTGCAAGACTCCTCTGGCCACTCAGGTGTTTCCTGGGCCGCCATCTTTGCCGGCGCCGCCACTGCTGCCGTCCTCTCCCTGCTGCTACTTATGCTGGGCGCGGGGCTTGGATTTTCTGCCGTCTCACCCTGGGCCAATGAAGGGATGGGTGCCAAGGGCCTGGGTATAACCGCCATCGTCTGGCTGGCCGTCACCCAGATCATTGCTTCCGGCATGGGCGGTTATCTGGCCGGTCGTTTGCGGGTTAAATGGACCAACCTGCATGGCGATGAAGCCTACTTTCGCGATACCGCCCATGGTTTTCTGGCCTGGGCAGTTGCCACGCTGGTAACCGCCACCTTGGTTGCAGGCTCGGTCAGCAGCGTGATCGGCAGCGGCGTTCAAGCCGGGGCCAGCGTGGCTTCAGGTGCCGCATCGGCCATCAGCAGTGCAGCCGGCAGCGCCGCCGCGAGCAAGGGCGATAAAGGTTCGGACTACTTTATCGACAGCCTGTTTCGCGATGATCGCGGTACTGCTGTCAGCGAAGACGCCGCTCATGGCACCGTGGCCCGCATCTTTGCCCACAGCCTGGCCAATGACGGCCAGTTGAGCAGCGAAGACCGTACCTACCTGGCCCAGATCATCGCCCAGCGCACCAACCTCAGCCAGCCTGAAGCCGAGCAACGGGTCGACCAGGTTTACGCCAAGGCCCATCAGGCCGTTGAAGAAGCCAAGGTAAAAACCAAGGAAGCCGCTGACACCGCAGCCAAGGTCGCCGCCTGGTCCACCCTGTGGATGTTTATCACGCTGCTGATCGGGGCATTCTTTGCCAGCCTGTGCGCCACCTTCGGCGGCCGTCGCCGCGATGCCGTGACGTATCTGACCCCTACCACTACAACCCCGCTGGTTTAATTCAGGCTATTCGCTGATTGGAGAATAAAATGCGCTCACTTCTGCTGTTTTTCCTCGGTATTCCAATTCCGATCATTATTCTGATTGCGTTGTTTGTTCACTGATTAGAGTGCGCAAACCCTACCGACGGCCTTCCTCTGTGAAGGCCGTTCTGCTTGCCGGCCCTCAGACCGGCAGGCAGGTGGTGGACTTGATCTCGGACAATGCCACTATCGAGTTCACCTCTTGAATGCCTGGCACCATCGACAGCTTTTCAAAGAAAAACCGCTCATAGGCCTCGATATCGGCCGTCACGATACGCAGTAAAAAATCCACCGCGCCCATCAGTACATAACACTCCAGGACTTCGGGAAAACCACGGATTGCGTCTGTAAATTCGGTGAAATTTGAGCGACCGTGGGCGTTGAGTTTGATCTCGGCAAAAATTTGCGTGTTGAGGCCGATTTTCTTGCGATCGAGCAAGGTCACCTGGCCACGAATGATGCCTTCGTCCTTCATCTTCTGGATCCTCCGCCAGCAGGGCGATTGCGATAGCCCCACCTTCTCCGCGATCTGCGCACTGGACAGCGAAGCGTCCTCTTGCAGCAGCGCCAATATGCGTCGGTCGTAAGCATCGAGCTCGATTTGCATAAAAATACCCTTAGATGAACAAGACAAGACTTGTACAAGTCTATTTATCGTTAACTCAAAGCATCTTAGGTAAAAAAATTCTTCCGCGACGTGTAAATATTTCTCCAGCCTGAACAGGAGCCATTGCATGCCGCATCTGGAAGTCATCACCCACTCACCCCGCCCCGACGTATGGGCCAGCAACGCAGCGCCTTGCCAGGTGCTTTTCCGTATCCAGGCCGAAGCCGATGCCGACGTGCTGTGCCGGGTGCTCAATCTGTTTGCCCTGCAGCAACTGATCCCGCAGCAAGTGGAAGTGGTACGCGACGGGGACACCTTGAGCATTGAAATCCGCAGTCACGAGCAGAGCTGGCACCGTGCCCGGATCATCGGCGAAAAACTGCGCAACCTGATCAGCGTCTTCGACCTGCAATTGCAACCTGTGCAGGCCGCCAAGGACCCGGCAATGCAGGCTTGCGGGTAATAGTTGGCAACCATTGGTGGCAGGCAGGCCAACGCAGCACAACTAGGCTTTCAAGGTTTATGGCCAGACAAGGATCTGTCTGCGCCGATGCCTCAAGGAGCCGTTATGCGCATCCCCCCGTCCCATGACCGCTGGCTGGACCTCGACAATCTGCTATCCACGCTGCTGGCGCAAAATCGTATCCAGCAACGCTGCGCCGAGCAGGCATTGCGGCGCAGTCGCGAAGCGCCCGACACCACCCTGCACCCCCTGGTATTTCTCGCGCAGCAGCAATTCTGCGATCCCGGCCGGGACCACAAGACTCTCGATCTTGAAACCCTCACTGCCTGGCTCGCCAACCAAGCCGGGCAACCCTATCTGCGCCTTGACCCACTCAAGGTCGATGTCGCCACAGTGACCGGGGCAATGTCTTTTGCCTTTGCCCAGCGGCATGGAATCATCGCGGTGGCGTCCGATGCTTCAGCCATCACTATCGCCAGCACCCAGCCCTGGGTCAGCAGCTGGGAGGCCGACTTGCGCCAGTCGCTCAAGCGACCGATCAAGCGTGTCATTGCCAACCCTCTGGAGATCCAGCGCCTGACTATGGAGTTTTTCCAGCTGGCCAAATCGGTCACAGGGGCTGCACTCAACGATCAGAAAGCCAGCCCCCTGGCCAATGTCGAACAGCTGCTGACCTTGGGCGCAGGCGACCGGGAACCGGATGCCAACGATGCGTACATCGTCAATATCGTCGACTGGTTGTTTCAGTACGCCTTTGAACAACGCGCCAGCGATATCCACCTTGAGCCCCGCCGTGAGCAGGGTTGCGTGCGTTTGCGCATCGACGGGGTGCTGCATGATGTTTACCAGTTCCCGCCACAGGTAACGATGGCCGTTGTCAGTCGCCTCAAAAGCCTGGCCCGGATGAATGTCGCCGAAAAACGCAAACCCCAGGACGGCCGGATAAAAACCCGCCTGCCTCAGGGGGCCGAAGTGGAACTGAGGCTTGCTACCCTCCCCACCGCCTTTGGCGAAAAAATGGTGATGCGTATTTTTGACCCACAGGTACTGCTCAAAAATTTCGACCAGTTGGGCTTCACCCCGAACGACTTGCAACGCTGGCAGCACATGACCACCCGGCCCAACGGCATTATTTTGATCACCGGCCCCACCGGCTCGGGCAAAACCAGCACCCTGTATGCAACGCTCAAGCAACTGGCCACCCCCGAAATCAACCTGTGCACCCTTGAAGACCCGATCGAAATGATTGAGCCGGCGTTCAACCAAATGCAGGTTCAAGTCAACATTGACCTGACTTTCGCCAACGGTGTGCGGGCACTGCTGCGCCAGGACCCGGATATCATCATGCTCGGTGAGATACGTGACCTGGAAACCGCAGAAGTCGCCATTCAGGCTGCGCTGACCGGGCATCTGGTGCTCTCGACACTGCATACCAACGACGCTCCCGGCGCCATCAGCCGCCTGCAAGAACTCGGGGTAGCCCCCTATCTGATAAAGGCCACATTGCTGGGTGTCATGGCCCAGCGGCTGGTCAGAACCCTATGCCCGGACTGCAAGACCGAACACGCTCCGGGCCCCGACGAATGGCAGGATTTTGCCCCGACCTGGGCCGGGGCAGCACCCGATACTGTCTGCCGGGCCGTTGGCTGTGCACAGTGCCGCGAAACCGGTTACAACGGACGGGTCGGGGTTTACGAAGTCATGGCAATGAGCGAAAAACTCAGAGGGCTGATTGGCCCCGAGACCGATCTCAACGCCATTCGCCGCCAGGCATGCGCACAAGGAATGCTCACCCTCAGGCTCGCCGCGGCCGCAAAAGTCGCAGCCGGGGTGACCTCACTGCAAGAAGCACTGCGAGTTACCCCGCATGTTTGAATTGTTTTGACTAAAATCCAGGGAATTGGACAATTTTCTTGATCCCTGCACTTCACGTTCGTTTGTTTCTTACACCTCAAAAACAAGGAATGATCATGCAAGTGGGCACTGTGATCCTGTTATTCGTCGCCTTGGCCATTGCCGTGCTCTTTATGGGCTTCAAGGTGGTGCCGCAAGGTTATCAATGGACGGTGGAGCGCTTCGGGCGGTACACCAATACCCTCAAACCGGGCCTGAACATCATCATCCCGGTGATGGACCGCATCGGACGCAAGATCAACGTCATGGAAAGCGTGCTGGATATCCCGCCGCAAGAAGTGATTACCGCCGATAACGCCACGGTACAAATCGATGCCGTGTGTTTCTTCCAGGTGGTCAACACGGCGCAAGCCGCCTATGAGGTCAACAACCTCGAGCATGCCATTCGCAACCTGCTGCAAACCAACATCCGTACTGTGCTGGGCTCCATGGAGCTCGATGCCATGCTCAGCCAGCGTGATGGCATCAACGAAAAACTGCTGCGCACAGTCGATGAAGCAACCGCGCCATGGGGCATCAAGATCACCCGTATCGAGATCAAGGACATCAGCCCGCCGGCCGACCTGATGGCCGCCATGTCCGGGCAAATGAAAGCCGAACGTATCAAGCGTGCGCAAATTCTTGAGGCTGAAGGGCTAAGGGCCGCAGCAATCCTGACGGCCGAAGGCAAAAAACAGGCGCAGATCCTCGAAGCCGAAGGCGGTCGCCAGGCAGCGTTCCTCGAATCTGAAGCCCGTGAACGTCAGGCCGAAGCCGAAGCCCGGGCCACACAAGTGGTGTCAGAGGCCATTGCCTCAGGCAACGTGCAGGCGATCAATTATTTTGTTGCGCAAAAATATATCGATGCGCTGGGCAAGCTGGCATCTGCCAACAACAGCAAAGTCATCCTCATGCCGCTGGAGGCCAGTCAGGTAATCGGCGCTGTAGGCGGCATCGGCGAAATCGTCAAAGCCACTTTTGACAGTAAAAAGGGCTGATACATGTGGGAGTTTCTGCAACACCTGAACTACTGGGACTGGCTGGCGCTGGGCACGGTACTGCTGATTCTTGAGGTGCTCGGTGCCGGTGGCTACCTGCTGTGGACAGGTATTGCCGGCATCATCGTTGCAGCATTGACCTTCCTGTTCCCCGCACTCTCCTGGACCCTGCAACTACCGCTGTTTGGGGTGCTGGCGATTCTTACAGCGGTGTTCTGGTGGAAGCGCCAGCGCAGCAATGTCGACAGTGGCGACCAGCCAAACCTCAACCGTCGCGGCCACGAACTGATTGGCCGCACGTTTATCGTGCAACAGGCAATTGTCGAAGGGCGGGGCAAAATCAAGGTCGGTGACAGCGTGTGGATGGCCGTAGGGCCGGACGCTGCCGTGGGCACCACCGTGCGCGTGACAGAGCAGAACGGGACGGTGCTGAGCGTAGAAATTGTGCCGTAACGTTACGGAACTCCGGGGTGCCAAGTACAATCCAAAGCCTTAGCAAACCTATTCGGAGTAACCGTCATGCGTCTCAAATATGCTGTAGCCGCTATTGCCTTGCTGTCCCTTCCTGTTGGCTCTGCAATGGCCGACAGCTTCTGGCGCAATGTGCTGTCATCCGGTGCCACTACCGGGTCGACCTACCTGACCTTCAAAAAAGACCGCAAGGTCATCGCTGCACAGGATGACGCGGGCAGCTTCGTAGCCAGCAACGGCTCGATCCGTGGCCCGTACCTGGAGTCGGCCATGCAACAGGTTCGCGCCGACAACCCGAACCTGAAAGTCAGCGATATGGAGCTGGCCAACGCGATTCTGGTTAAAAACGCTTCAGCGGAGTAAACATCTCCATCTGTAGCAGCTGCCTTCGTCCCTCGGCAGCTGCTACGCAATACACACCGGGGCCCTTCCTCATTCAGCCGCCATACAGAATTTTCACCAGTTGTAAGTGATCCTGCGGGTATGATCTTGAGCGCTATGCTGTTGCTCTTTGGTCACTCAAATTCACTCACATCGGACGTCATGCCTCTATGAGCTCGCTGCCTTTCCTGCCGTTTTCCAAACCCACCATTGATGAAGCCACCATTGCTGCCGTGGGCGACGTGTTGCGCTCGGGCTGGATCACCAGCGGGCCCAAGGTGCAGGCATTCGAAGCACAATTGTCCGAGTATTTTGGCGGGCGCCCGGTGCGCACCTTCAACTCCGGCACTTGCACCATGGAAATCGCTCTGCGCATCGCCGGTATCGGTGCTGGTGATGAAGTTATCACCACGCCGATTTCGTGGGTCGCCACTGCCAACGTGATTATCGAAGTCGGTGCCACACCAGTATTTGCCGATATCGACCCGGTAACCCGCAATATCGATCTGAACAAGCTCGAAGCAGCCATCACCCCACGCACCAAGGCCATCATTCCGGTGTACCTGTCGGGCTTACCGGTGGACATGGACGCGCTCTACGCGATTGCCAAAAAGCATAACCTGCGCGTGGTTGAAGATGCGGCTCAAGCCCTGGGTTCCAGCTGGCAAGGTGAGCGCATTGGCGCACGCGGCGATTTTGTCTCGTTCAGTTTTCAGGCCAACAAAAACATCACCTCATCTGAAGGTGGTTGCCTGGTACTGAACAATGAAGAAGAAGCGCGGCTGGCCGAGAAATACCGCCTGCAAGGCGTTACCCGTACCGGTTTCGACGGCCTGGACGTGGATGTGCTGGGTGGCAAATTCAATATGACCGACATTGCGGCTGCGATTGGTCTGGGCCAGTTTGCCCATATCGAAACCATTACTGCCCACCGTCGGGCACTGGCCAAGCATTACTTCGAATGCTTCGGGGCGGATTTTGAAGCTCAATACGGCGCGCAACTGCCAGTGGAGGACTTCAACAACACCAACTGGCATCTGTTCCAGCTTGTGCTGCCTGAGCGCAAAGACGGTCAACCGGCACGGGCGACTTTCATGAAAGAGATGCAAGCGCTGGGTGTCGGCATTGGTTACCACTACCCGCCGATTCACTTGCTCAGCCTGTATCGCGCGCAGGGCTTTAAAGAAGGGATGTTCCCGGTGGCCGAGCGCGTCGGACGCCTGATCGTGTCGTTGCCGATGTTTACGGCGATGACCAAGGCCGATGTAGAGCGTTCGGTGGCGGCAGTAAAAGCAGTCTTGAGCGCCGCATAAGGCATGTGGGAGCGGGCTTGCTCGCGATACGGCTCACGCGGTCTGTCAGCTAAACCGCAGTGATACCATCGCGAGCAAGCCCGCTCCCACAATGATCAAGCCGCTATTACTCGCCGATTGCAGCCTTGTAGCCCGCAGCGTCCAGCAGTTTTTCCAGCTCGGCGGTGTTGCTTGGGTTGAGCTTGAAAATCCAGCTGGCGTACGGGTCGCTGTTCAGCGACTCCGGGCTGTCAGCCAGGGCTTCATTGACGGCAATCACTTCGCCCGACACCGGCGAGTAGATGTCGGAAGCCGCTTTTACAGACTCCACAACACCTGCTGTATCGCCTGCGGCGAATACTTTGCCGACTTCAGCCAGCTCAACAAACACCACATCCCCCAAGGCTTCCTGAGCGTGATCGCTGATGCCTACGGTAACCGTGCCATCCGCTTCCAGACGGGCCCACTCGTGACTTTCAGCAAAGCGCAACTCGGCAGGGATCAGGCTCATATTCAGTGTCCTCAAGAATAAATGTCAGCGGCATGCACTCTGTGCACACCCGCCAGTAAACGTTAGATCAAGGCTTTGCCAAGACGAACAAAAGTCGGTTTGACTACGCGAACCGGGTACCACTTGCCACGAATCTCGACCTCGGCACGGTCAGCCGTTGCCATCGGAACTCGCGCCAGAGCGATCGATTTGCTTAGCGTGGGAGAGAAACTACCACTGGTGATCTCCCCTTCGCCAACATTGGCGATGCGAACAACTTGGTGAGCACGCAAAACACCCCGCTCCTCAAGCACCAAACCCACCAGTTTGAGCTGCACGCCACCGGCCTTTTCGGCCTCCAGCGCTTCGCGTCCCACGAATTTTCGCGAAGCGGGCTCCCAGGCAATGGTCCAGGCCATATTGGCGCAAAGGGGGGACACAGACAGGTGGATATCCTGCCCGTAGAGATTCATGCCGGCTTCCAGACGCAGGGTATCGCGTGCGCCCAAACCAATTGGCGAAATACCGGCGCCCACCAGATCATTGAAAAAAGCCGGGGCCTGGTCGGCGGGGAGCACGATTTCAAGGCCATCTTCACCGGTATAGCCGGTACGGGCGATAAACCAGTCGCCACTGCTCTGCCCTTCAAAAGGCTTGAGCTGATGGATCAACTGCCCACGGGCCTGGCTGACCAGCTCGGCCACCTTGTGCCGCGCCTGTGGCCCTTGAATGGCCAGCAGGGCCAGCTCCGGGCGCTCCTGCAGTTGCACGTCATAGCCCTTAAGCTGAGCTTGCATCCAGGCCAGATCCTGGTCGCGGGTGGCGGCGTTGACGATAAGCCGATAACCACCGGGCATCAGGTAAACGATCATGTCGTCGACCACGCCGCCCTGCTCGTTGAGCATGGCGCTGTACAGGGCGCGGCCGGGGGTGTTGAGGCGTTCGACATCATTGGCCAGCAAATACTGCAACCATTGCTTGGCCTGAAGCCCGCTGATGTCGATCACGGTCATATGCGAGACATCAAAAACTCCACAGTCACGACGCACCTCATGGTGTTCCTCAACCTGTGAGCCGTAATGCAAGGGCATATCCCAACCGCCAAAATCGACCATCTTCGCGCCTAGGGCGAGATGCAGGTCATACAGAGGCGTACGCTGTCCCATGGGTTTCTCCTTCCGGGCTTGGCGAAGGTGCGGACAGGCGTGCGGGAAGTTTTAAGCCGATAAAGTGGCTTTCTTGCATCACACAAAAACCTGGCCTGACAGACAGACCGCACCGAATGCCGCGCATTGTAGCCGCATGCAGAAGGACTGGCACCTAACCGATTCGCTGGGCCGAGCGTCGAATCAACCCGATGACCGGTAACAAACCGACCAGAACCAGGGTCAGGGCAGGCAATGAAGCCCGCGCCCATTCACCCTCGCTGGTCATCTCGAAGATGCGCACGGCCAGCGTATCCCAGCCAAACGGGCGCATCAGCAAGGTCGCCGGCATCTCTTTGAGCACATCAACAAACACCAGCAGCGCAGCGCTCAAGGTGCCCGGCAGCAGCAACGGCAGATACACTTTGAAAAACAGTCGCGGGCCACTAACGCCCAAACTGCGGGCTGCTTCAGGCAATGAGGGACGAATACGCGCCAGGCTGTTTTCCAGCGGGCCATAGGCTACGGCGATAAACCGCACCAGATAAGCCAGCAGCAGGGCCGACAGGCTGCCCAGCAACAAGGGCTTGCCCGCGCCACCCAGCCAGCCCGAGACCGGAATAACCAGTTCGCGGTCCAGATAACTGAACGCCAGCATGATCGACACCGCCAGTACCGAGCCCGGCAAGGCATAGCCCAGGTTCGCCAGGCTGACCCCGGCACGGATGGCCGGGGTGGGTGCCTGCCGTCGGGCAAAGGCCAGTACCAGCGCCACGCTGACGGTAATCAGCGCTGCCATCGCGCCCAGATACAGGGTGTGCAGGATCAGTCCGGTGTAACGCTCATCCAGATCAAAGCGTCCGCGCTGCCAGAACCACACCACCAGTTGCAGCATCGGGATCACGAACGCACAGGCAAACACCAGCAGACACCAGCCACTGGCCAGCCACGCCTTGGGTCCGCGCAGGTGATACAGAGCGCTGACCCTTGGTCGCTCGTTGCCGGCCCGGCTGGCGCCCCGTGCACGGCGCTCGCCATAGAGCACCACCATGACCACCAGCAACAGCAGACTGGCCAGTTGCGCCGCCGTCGACAGGCTGAAAAAGCCGTACCAGGTTTTGTAGATGGCGGTGGTAAAGGTGTCGAAGTTGAACACCGACACGGCGCCAAAATCGGCCAGGGTTTCCATCAATGCCAGCGCCACACCTGCGCCAATCGCCGGGCGCGCCATTGGCAACGCGACACGCCAGAATGCCTGCCACGGGCTTTGCCCCAGCACCCGCGCCGCTTCCATCAGGCCTTTGCCCTGAGCCAGAAAGGCCGTGCGCGCTAGCAAGTAGACGTAGGGGTAGAACACCAGGATCAGTACGATGATGACGCCCCCCGTGGAGCGCACCCGTGGCAACCGCAGGCCCATGCCAAACCATTCACGCAGAAGGGTCTGGATGGGCCCGGCGAAATCCAGCAAACCGACGAACACAAACGCCAGTACATAGGCGGGAATCGCAAACGGCAGCATCAGCGCCCAGTCCAGCCAGCGTCTGCCGGGGAACTCACACAGGCTGGTCAACCAGGCCAGGCTCACACCCAGCAGCGTCACGCCCACCCCCACACCTGCGATCAGGGTCAGGGTATTGCCCAGCAGGCGCGGCATTTGCGTGTCCCACAGGTGGCTCCAGATCTGGGTATCAATGCTTTGCCAGGACAGCAGCAGCACGCTCAGCGGCAGCAGCACCAGGGCAGCAATGACAAAAACCAGCGGGTACCAGCGACGTTGGGCAGGATGGGCCACGAAAAGCTCTCGGAGGGTGGGTACAGCGAGGGATTGTAGAATGCAAAGCGCCCCTCACCCTAGCCCTCTCCCGGAGGGAGAGGGGACTAAAGGCAAAAGCTGATCTGCGTAACACCACACATCAGCTCCCTCTCCCTCCGGGAGAGGGTTGGGGTGAGGGGTTGTTTTAACCTTGGATCAGTTCCAGCCAGCACGATCCATCATGCGGATCGCTTCAGCCTGGCGCTTGCCTGCCACTTCAACCGGCATGGCATCGGCCTTGAAGCTGCCCCAGCTGGCGACTTCAGCCGATGGCGCAACGCTTGGATTGGCCGGAAACTCCTGATTCACGCCTGCAAAAATCGACTGTGCTTCAGGGGTGGTCATCCACTCCACCAGTGCCTTGGCTGCTTCAGGGTGCGGCGCGTACTTGGTCAGGCCAATGCCCGAGAGGTTGACGTGAACACCACGGTCCGCCTGGTTGGGCCAGAACAGCTTCACCGCCAGATCCGGCTTCTGCTTGTGCAGGCGGCCGTAGTAGTAGGTATTGACGATGCCCACGTCGCACTGCCCTGCATTGATGGCTTCAAGCACGGCGATGTCATCCGAGAACACATCGGTGGACAGGTTGTTGACCCAGCCTTTGAGGATTTCTTCGGTTTTTTCCGGACCGTTCACTTCAATCATGGTGGCGGTCAGCGACTGGTTGTAAACCTTCTTGGCGGTCCGCAGGCACAGGCGGCCTTCCCAGTTCTTGTCGGCCAAAGCTTCGTAGGTCGACAATTCTTCAGGTTTAACCCGGTCGGTCGAATAGGCGATGGTTCGTGCACGCAGGCTCAGACCCGTCCATTCATGGCTGGAGGAGCGATATTGCGGCGGGATGTTCTTGTCGATCACCTCGGAAGTGAACGGCTGCAGGATGCCCATTTGCTCGGCTTGCCACAGGTTACCGGCGTCCACGGTCAGCAACAGGTCGGCGGTGGCGTTCTGGCCTTCTGCCTTGATGCGCTGCATCAGCGGCGCTTCCTTGTCGGTGATGAACTTGATCTTGACCCCGGTTTTGGCGGTGTACGCGTCGAATACCGGTTTGATCAGCTCGTCGATACGCGAAGAGTAAACCACCACTTCATCGGCAGCAGAAACGCTGCTCGCAAACACGGTAAGGGCCAGGGCAGTCAGTAGACGCTTGGGTGCCAACATGGAGGGCGGTCTCTCTTGATGCGAATCGGGCGTAAATGGTAGTGAATCACATTTCCCATCTCAACCTAACTCGCCCCGGAGGAGTTACCAGATGTTACGGTCTGGCCAGCGGCGGCAGGTCACCACTCAGGCCCAGTGCCTGGCGCACAAACAGGGCTTTAGCTTCGGGCATTTTATTCACCCATTTCAAACCGGTATTACGCAGCAGGCGTGCGGTCAGCGAGTCGGCCTGGAACAAGCGTTCAAAGCCCTCCATCGCTGCCATCAGCGCCAGGTTGTGGGGCATGCGCCGACGTTCGAACCGGCTCAGCACACGCACATCGGCCAAACGCTCGCCGCGGTCAACCGCGTGCAACAGCACGTGCGCCAGCACCGCCGCGTCCAGGAAGCCCAGGTTCACGCCCTGCCCGGCCAGCGGGTGAATGGTGTGCGCCGCATCTCCGATCAACGCCAGGCCTTCGGCCACATAGCGTTTGGCATGACGCTGACGCAGTGGCACGCACACCCGTTGATCGGCGCTCAACACGCTGCCCAGACGGCCTTCAAAAGCCAGCTCCAGCTCGCGGCAGAACGCTGCGTCGTCCAGGGTCATCAGGTATTGGGCTTGTTCGGGGGTGGTCGACCAGACAATCGAGCACCAGTCCTGCTGACCGTCACGCTGCAATGGCAAAAACGCCAGTGGGCCGTGGTCGGTAAAACGCTGCCAGGCCGTCTGCTGATGCGCTTGTGAGCAACGTACGCTGGTGACGATGGCGTGATGCTGGTAATCCCACTCGCGGGTCTCACAGCCGGTTAGGCGGCGCACCGCCGAGTTGGCACCATCGGCAGCAATTACCAGTGGCGCCCGCAAGGTGCGGCCGTCGGCCAGGGTCAGCAGCCAGTCGTCGCCAGAGCGGCGCATCTGTTCCATGCGCGCATTGGCCAGCATTTCGATAGAACTGCCCTGCAGGCACTCCAGCAGAGCGTCCTGAACCACTCGGTTCTCGACGATATGGCCCAGCACGTCGGCATGTACGCTGGCTGCCGAAAAGTGGATCTGGCCAGTGCCGCTGCCATCCCACACGTGCATGTGCGAATACGGGCTGGCGCGGCGCCGGGTGATGCCGTCCCAGGCGCCCAGACGCTGCAAAATGCGCTGGCTGGCCGCGGACAGGGCGCTGACCCGGGGCTCGAAGGGGGCTTCGCCGGCAAAGGGCTTGACGCCAAGCGGGCCACCGTCGAGCAGCAGGATTTTCAGCCCGCTGTCCTTGAGCGCCAGCGCCAGCGCACTTCCGACCATTCCGGCCCCAACAATCAGCAGATCTGCGCGCATTTCCATGCTTTAAGCCTGTCTCGCTAGCGGCCTACGCCGCACCTGAAAAAATGGATCGACACGGGGCGCGTTCGCCCCGGCCGTCATCAACTGTCTGCGCGGGTGCCCAGGCCCATCGCCTGGCGGGCAAACCAGCGCTTGGCCGGGGGCAGCAGATCAAGGCCGAGCAAGCCCAGGGTTCGACCAAACGAAACCAGCGGTTGCTCACTGCCAAACACCCGCGTCACCTTGTCCGAGAACCCGATGGTCAGTTGCTGGTCGAGTGTTTGCGCCTGTTGATAACTCAACAGGGTCGCGAAATCACCAGGGCTTTTATCGCTGGCCAGCAAGGCGTCGGCCAAGGCCTGGGCATCACGCAGGGACAGGTTGAAGCCCTGCCCTGCAATCGGATGCAGGCTGTGGGCGGCATTGCCCAGCACCGCCAGATGCGGGCGTACCTGCTCTTGCGCTTCAATCAGGGTCAACGGGTAAAGATGCCGCGCGCCGACCTGTTTGAGTGTGCCCAGACGATAGCCGAACACGCCCTGCAACTCGCTGAGAAAGCTGCGCTCGTCCAGGGCCGCCAGACGCTGCGCATCCATCCCCAGACGGGTCCACACCAGCGCGCAGCGGTTGTCGGGCAATGGCAGCAATGCCATCGGGCCTTCTTCGGTAAACCGTTCGAAGGCCATGCCGGCGTGGGGCTGGCTCGGAGTGATATTGGCTATCAGCGCGCTCTGGTTGTACGGCTGCTGACGCACATGGATGCCCAACTTCTCGCGCAAGCCCGAACGCCCGCCATCGGCCAGAACGGCAAGGTCGCAGTCCAGCGTGGTTTCGTCGTTAAGGGTCAGGCGATAGCCGTCTTCCAGCGGTTGCATGTGGATAACTTCAGCCGGGCAACGCCAGCTGATCACATCCGGGTCCAGGCCTTTCCACAGACACTGGCCCAGCCAGGCGTTTTCGACCACATACCCCAGCGCCGGAACGCCTTCTTCACTGGCCGACAAGCGCGCCGTCGAAAAGCGCCCGCGATCGGACACATGGATAGTCTTGATCGGCTCGCCGCGTTCGGCAATCGACTGCCACAAGCCCAGGCGCTCATAGATGAGCCGGGCCCCAAAGCTGAGCGCCGAAGAGCGGGCATCGTAGCTTGGCTGATAAGTGTTGCCAGGAGCGAAAGGCTCGATCAGCACGATCTTCCAGCCACGGGCCTTGGCCCCGGCCTGCAACGCTAGCGCCAGGCTCGCGCCTACCAGTCCGCCACCAATAATGGCCAGATTGACGCGACTCATGCCGCGCCTGCCATCAAGGCTTCGATCTCGGCGACGGTTTTAGGCACGTCGCCGGTCAGGATTTCACAGCCGTGTTTGGTGACCACCACGTCGTCCTCGATGCGCACACCGATGCCACGCCATTTTTTCGCGACATTCAGGTTATTCGGGCTGATATAGATACCCGGCTCGACGGTCAGGGTCATGCCCGCTTCCAGCACGCGCCACTCACCCTCGACCTTGTATTCACCCACGTCATGCACATCGAGCCCCAGCCAGTGGCCGGCGCGGTGCATATAAAACGGTTTATAGGCTTCACTGGCGATCAGTTCGTCAACATCGCCCTGCAACAGCCCCAGCTCCAACAGCCCGGCAGTAATCACCCGGACAGTGGCTTCATGGGCCTGATTCCAGTGTTTGTCGGGGCCGATCTCGGCAAATGCCGCTTCCTGCGCTGCCAGCACCACTTGGTAAATCGCTTTCTGTTCCGGCGAAAAACGGCCATTGACCGGGAAGGTGCGGCTGATATCGCTGGCGTAGCAGTCGATCTCGCAGCCGGCATCGATCAATACCAGGTCGCCACTTTTAAGCAGTGCGTCATTCTCCTGGTAATGCAGGATGCAGCTGTTATCGCCAGAGGCGACGATCGAGCCGTAAGCTGGCATTTTTGCCCCACTTTTACGAAATTCGTAATCCAGCTCGGCCTCCAGGCTGTACTCATGCAAACCGGCGCGGCTGGCCTGCATCGCACGCACATGGGCGCGGGCCGAGATTTGCGCCGCGTGGCGCATGACCTTGAGCTCTGCCGCCGATTTATACAGGCGCATGTCATGCAGCAGATGATCCAGAGCAACGAATTCGTTGGGCGGCTGGGCGCCGAGGTTGGCCTTGGAGCGAATCCCGTTGATCCACTCCATCAAATTGCGGTCGAATTCGGGATTGCCGCCCATCGCCGAGTACACCCGGCTGCGGCCTTCAATCAGCCCCGGCAGGATGTCGTCGATATCGGTGATCGGGAACGCGTCGTCAGCACCGAAGTCGCGAATCGCGCCTTCCTGCCCGGCCCGCAAGCCGTCCCACAATTCACGCTCGGCGTTGCGCTCGCGACAAAACAGCACGTACTCGCCATGTGCCCGGCCCGGAATCAGGACGATCACGGCCGCAGGCTCGGGAAAGCCGCTCAGGTACTGGAAATTGCTGTCCTGGCGGTAAACATGTTCGACATCGCGATTGCGAATGGCCACCGCCGCAGCGGGCAGGATCGCAATGCTGTTGGGCTCCATCTGCGCCATGAGTGCCTTGCGGCGACGTGCGTATTCCGATTTCGGGATATGGATCATGGGCAGACGGTTTCCCTCTTGTCGATCAATCAGTGCAGCGAAGGCTTGGCTGGCGCGGCGTCAGCAGTTTTTTTGGTTTCGGTGAACAGCAACAGCGGCGCGACGCGCAGGTATTCCATCACTTCCATATAGTCGCTTTCGCCGTCTTCAGACTCTTCCAGGGCATCTTGCACCTGAGCGATGGCGGCCAGGTCGCGCAGCACTTCGTTGGCTTCATCGCTCAGCGAATAGGCGCGGCGGGTCAGACCGAAACCGGACAGGAAACCCTGACACCACTGGCCCAGGGCAGCGGCACGCTCAGTCAATGGAGCGTCATCGGTCGGCAGCAACAGCACGACCGTCATATCGTCGCTGGTCAGTTCGCCCTTGACCATCTCTTGCAATCCGATCAAGGCATTGCGTACGTTGTCTTGTGGCTCGCCTGCCAGCAGTTCGGCGGCTTCGACCAGCCAGGCGTCAGCCTCGAAACCGGAGCCGGCACAACTGCGCCCCAGCAGGTGGCCATGCAGTTCGGCAGGCGAGACGGAGTGGCCGTTGGCGGCCAGCAGGGTTACAAAGGCTTGATACGGGGAATTCTGAATAGGCATGGTCAGCTAGGCGCCAAGCGGCGCTATGTCTAGAATGGAGGGCTTGTATCCTAGCATCGGCAGACGTGCCAGACCATCGAGGCGTCAGTCCCCATCCATCAGAAAACTCACAGTAGGACACAATGGAAGACACCGACCTGCATGCACTGATGGCCAGACTCGAGCTACTGATTGCCCGGGTTGAGCAACTTAACCGGCAAAATGCACTCTTAACTGCTCAGGAAAAGACTTGGCGCGAGGAACGCGCGCACCTCATTGAAAAAAACGAAATCGCCCGGAACAAGGTGGAATCGATGATTTCGCGCCTCAAAGCCCTGGAGCATGACTCATGAGTTCAAGCAGTAGCGTCACCGTGCATATTCTCGATAAAGAATATTCGATCATGTGCCCCCAGGAAGAACGCAGCAATCTGGTGAGCGCCGCACGCTACCTGGACGGCAAAATGCGTGAAATCCGCAGCAGCGGCAAAGTCATTGGCGCTGACCGTATCGCCGTGATGGCTGCGCTGAATATCACCCATGATCTGCTGCACAAGCAGGAAGTCGCCGAAGTTCAGACCAGCAGCTCCACCCGCGAACAGGTGCGCGACCTGCTGGATCGGGTAGATCTGGTGCTGGCCACTGATCCGAACGAACGTCAAAGCTGATTCAAAACGTTACTTTGGGGTATACTCGCGCCACTCCCTGGAGTATTCGCCAGTTAGCGATGTCCCTGAGCCGATTCGCACTACCCTGGAGCTTGCACGTTGGGCCGGTGTGCATGTCCGCTAGACGGAAAGCCTTAAGGTCTACTGCAACTTCCACCTTGAACTTTCGGGTTCAAGGGCCAAGCCGACAGCGGTACGTCGGGGAGCCTGATTTCCGAGCGCAATGCCAGCGACCTGCTGGCATTGGCTTGCACGAGCCACCACCCGGTGCCTCGATCCTGAACAGCACGCCATATGAACGAACCTGCGACGCCTGCCCGCCCGCAACTTCGCCGAATGCTGCGCAAAGCTCGCCGCGCTCTGTCGCCCTGCGAGCAACGCCAGGCCGCCCGTGGCCTGTACCGGCAACTGGCGCAACACCCGCTGTTTCGCCGCGCCAAACACATCGCCCTGTACCTGCCCACTGACGGTGAAATCGATCCGCGCCTGCTGCTGTGCGAAGCCCGACGCCGGGGCAAAGTTACCTACCTGCCAGTCCTTAGCGCCTGGCCGAAAACCAAGATGGTCTTTCAGCGGGTCGACTCCGGCGAAAAACTGATCCCCAACCGTTATCGCATTCTCGAGCCACGCATCAACCGCGCACGGCAACGCAAGGTCTGGGCACTGGACCTGGTGCTGCTGCCACTGGTGGGGTTTGATGCTATGGGGGGACGGCTGGGCATGGGCGGCGGCTTTTATGACCGTAGCCTTGCCTACCAGACAAGACGCCAAAGCTGGCGCAAGCCGACACTATTGGGGTTGGCTCACGAATGCCAGAAAGTCGCGAGTCTGGACCAGGCCAGTTGGGATGTCCCCTTGCAGGGCACCGTCTCGGACCGGCAGTGGTACGTCGCCCACTGACAAACAAGGCATCACTGACAACGCGATGCCTGCTGATTCAGAGTTTAGCGTTTGAAAGGCTGTACTTGCTGTTGCGCCAGCTCAATCGGCACGTCGGTCGAGTTTGACCAGAGGCTTTGCGCATAGCCCGTTGTAACCACACCCAAACCGAACAAAATAACCAATATCCACAGTAAATCCGGTTTGCGTTTCATCGATTGCCCTCCTTCAGGCAAATCAACACGATGACAGCAACGGTTTTTGTTATAGGCCGTGCAGCAGCGTCAAGCTTAAAAGGCGGGCATTTTGCGGCAACACGCAGGCACACGCAAACGTTGACGTCAACCGACTGTCGGTTTACCAAAATGTTGCCGGGCAAAATAATCACAGCATGTTTCTGGAGTATAGAAGATGGCTTATTGGCTGATGAAATCCGAGCCTGACGAATTTTCGATCAAGGATTTGCAGAAGCTCGGCGACGCTCGCTGGGACGGCGTGCGCAACTATCAGGCGCGCAATTTCATCCGCGCCATGGCGGTGGGTGACCTGTTCTTTTTCTACCACTCCAGCTGCCCCGAACCGGGTATTGCCGGAGTGGGCCGAATCGTCCAGGCCGCTTATCCGGACCCGACGGCCCTGGATCCTGAAAGCCATTACTTCGATGCCAAAGCCAGTGCCGAAAAAAACCCGTGGAGTGCGCTGCAGGTCGCCCATGAGCAGACGTTTCCCAGGGTGATCAAGCTCGACTACCTCAAGCAACAAACCGCTCTGGCCGAAATGCCGCTGGTGCAAAAAGGCAGCCGCCTCTCGGTGATGCCCGTGACCGATGAGCAATGGGCGGTGGTGATGGGGTTGTTGTAAAGCGGATCGCTGTCGGAGGGGGCATGGTGTGGGAGCGGGCTTGCTCGCGATGGGATCGCTGTGGTTAACCTGTCAGACATCACCGCCTGAATCGCGAGCAAGCCCGCTCCCACATCAGGCCAGTTCTGCACCTGACGAGCAGCATCCGTTTTTAGCGTCTACGCTCTGGACTTCCTTTGACTGGCATCAAGTCGTTTGTGCCTTGAAACCGTCAAACTAGAGCGCTCTGTGACACAGGATGTCGGCATGTCTAGCAACCACCGTATTTCCCATTATTTCGTTATCCCTTTGGCTGTCTTGCTGATCGCAGCAGGCGGGTTCGGTTATTGGAAATCCCAGCACGACCGCCTCCCCGAAGGCATCAGCATGGGCAACGGTCGGCTCGAAGCCACGGAAGTACAAATCGCCGCCAAAATACCCGGGCGCCTGGCCGAAGTACTGGTCGATGAAGGTGACCGGGTAACTCAGGGCCAATTGCTGGCCCGCATGGACACCCGCACCCTGGAGGCCAGCCGCGCGCAAGCCGAAGCCGAGGTGCTGCGCGCCCGCCAGACCCTGGCCGCCAACGAGGCCAACGTGCAACTGCGCCAGAGCGAGAAGCTGCTGGCCAGCCAGGAACTCACGCGCTTTCGCCAACTGGCCAAACGCGGTTTTGCCAGCGGCCAGCAACTGGATCAACAACAAGCCCGATTCGACACCAGCAATGCCGCGGTCACCGCCGCTCAGGCCCAGGTCGCCGCCGCCAAGGCCGCAATCGGCTCATCCCAGGCTCAGGTCGCACAGCTGACCAGCGAAATTGACGACAGCAGCCTGCGAGCACCGATCAACGGCGCGATCCAGCTGCGCCTGGCCGAACCCGGCGAAGTGCTCGGCTCGGGCGGGCGGGTATTTATGATGATCGACCCGAGCGACCAGTACATGAACCTGTACATGCCCGCTTCGGTGGTCGGCAAATTGACCGTAGGCTCTGAAGCCCGCATCGTGCTCGACGCCCTGCCAGACCAGGCGCTGCCAGCCAAAATCACCTTTGTCGCAGCCAAATCCCAGTTCACCCCCAAAGAAGTTGAAACCCGCGACGAGCGGCAGAAACTGGTGTTCCGGGTAAAGCTGCGCCTCACTGACCCGGACGCCGTACCACAGGCCAAACCAGGCATGCCGGGTGCCGGTTATGTGCGAACCGCCGATGTACCGTGGCCGGCTAATCTGCAATGAGCGATCTGGCGCTAAACGCCAGTGGCATCAGCCACAGGTACGGTAACCAGCAGGCACTGCTGGACATTACGTTCAGCCTGCCCAAGGGTACGCGCTGCGGGCTAATCGGGCCTGATGGCGCGGGAAAGTCGAGCCTGCTGGGGCTGATTGCCGGGGTCAAGAAGCTCCAGGAGGGCACCCTTGAGGTGCTCGGCGGCCCGATTGATAACCGCCGGCATCGCAACAGCCTGTACCCGCTGATCGCGTTTATGCCCCAGGGCCTGGGTGGCAACCTTTACCCGGAACTGTCGATCAGCGAAAACATCCGTTTTTTCGGCACCCTGTTTGGCCTGTCGAAAGACGACTGCGAGCAACGCATGGCCGAACTGCTCAAGGCTACCGACCTTGAACGTTTTGCCGAGCGCCCCGCGGGCAAGCTCTCGGGCGGCATGAAACAAAAGCTCGGGTTGTGCTGCGCATTGATTCACGAGCCCGACCTGCTGATCCTCGACGAGCCCACCACGGGTGTTGACCCGCTGTCGCGTCGACGCTTCTGGGAGCTGGTGGAGGATGTGCGCAGCCAGCGCCCGCAACTGACGCTGCTGGTGGCGACGGCCTACATGGAAGAGGCCGAGCAGTTCGAACACTGCCTGATGCTTGATCGCGGCAAGTTGATTGCCACCGGTCTGAGCCAGGAACTGGCGGCAGTCACCACAACCGGCAAGCTCGACGAGGCCTTCACCCACTATCAGGGCGACAGCGGCCACAGCAGCGAGCCACTGGTGATTCCGCCGCGCACCAGCGACAACAGTGATATCGCCATTGAGGCCCACGACCTGACGCTCAGGTTCGGCGACTTTACCGCGGTGAACAAAGTCAGCTTTGCCATTGGCCGAGGCGAAATTTTCGGCTTTTTGGGCTCCAATGGCTGCGGTAAAACCACCACCATGAAAGTCCTCACCGGGCTGATGCCTGCCACCGAAGGCAGCGCCAAACTGCTTGGCAACCCGGTGAATGCCAAGGACCTGGCCACCCGCAAACGGGTGGGTTTCATGTCGCAAAGTTTCTCGCTGTACGGCGAGTTGAGCGTGCGCCAAAACCTGGTGCTGCACGCGCAACTGTTCGACTTGCCCAAGGCCGAAAGCGGGCCGCGAATCGAAGAGTTGATCGAGCGTTTCGACCTGGGTGAGGTGGCGACACAGCAGTCCGGCGAGTTGCCACTGGGCCTGCGCCAGCGTCTGTCGCTGGCGGTGGCCGTACTGCATCGCCCGGAAGTATTGATCCTCGACGAACCAACTTCGGGCGTCGACCCGGCTGCCCGCGATGACTTCTGGCGTCTGCTGATCGAGTTGTCTCGCGAGCAGGGGGTGACCATCTTTCTGTCTACCCACTTCATGAATGAAGCCCAGCGTTGCGACCGTATTTCGTTGATGCACGCTGGCAAGGTGCTGGCCTGCGACACACCCGATGCGCTGCAGCAGCAATTCCACGGTGATACCCTGGAAGCAGCGTTTGTCACGTGCCTGGAGCAGGCCCAGAACGATCAGGACGCCAGCGCCGCCTCTGCTCCGGAGCCCGTCGCCACGCCTGCGGTCAATACGCCGCCACCGGTCAGCAAAAGGGGCTTCAGCCTGACCCGGCTGATTGCCGTTGCCAGTCGCGAATCCAAAGAGTTACTGCGCGACAAGGTACGCATGGCCTTTGCCTTGCTGGGCGCGCTGTTCATGATGGTGATTTTTGGCTACGGCATTTCGCTGGACGTGGAAAACCTCGCCTTCGCGGTCTACGACCAGGACCAGAGCCCGCAAAGCCGCGCCTATCTCGAGGCATTCCGCGGCTCCCGCTATTTTGAAGAACACACGCCGATCCGCAGTGCGGATGAGTTGCACAAGCGCCTGCAACGCTCGGAAATAAAAATCGCCCTGGAAATTCCCCCGGGGTTTGGCCGCGATTTGTATGCCGGGCGCCAGCCTACGGTTGCCGCATGGCTCGATGGCGGTATGCCGTTTCGCGCTGAAACCAGCCGCAGCTATGTGCAGGCCGTGCATCAGGCCAACCTGGAACAATTGGCCACCTTGAGCAGTCAGGCACAAAACAGACAGGCCGCAGTCAAGCTGGAAACCCGTTTTCGCTACAACCAGGATGTCATCAGCGTCAATGCCATCGGTCCCGGCGTCATGGCGCTGATCCTGGCGTTTATCCCGGCCATGCTGACCGCGCTGGGCATTGTGCGTGAAAAAGAGCTGGGCTCTATCACCAACTTCTACGCCACACCCCTGACACGTCTCGAATTCCTGCTGGGCAAACAGGCACCGTATCTGGCGGTAAGCCTGGTCAACCTGGCGTTACTGGTGGCCATGAACCGCTGGCTGTTTGGCGTACCGTTCAAGGGCAGCGGCTTGACCCTGGCGCTGGGCGGGCTGTTGTATGTGCTGTCGACCACCAGCATGGGCCTGCTGATTTCCGCCTTCACCCGCACCCAGATCGCCGCGATCCTGGGCACCATGATCATCACCAGCCTGCCGACCATTCAGTTTTCCGGGTTGCTGGTGCCGCGCTCATCGCTGGAGGGTGCGTCGGCGGTGATGGGCATGCTGTTCCCGGCAGGGCATTTCCTCGATATTGCAGTGGGCACCTTCACCAAAGCGCTCGACCTGCGCCAGTTGTGGCCGCAATGCCTGGCGCTGTTCGGCTTTTTTGTCGCGTTTACCGGGCTGAGCCTGATCATGCTCAAGAAGCAGGAGGTTTGATGCACAAGCTCTCGCACATCCTGCGCCTTGGCCTTAAGGAACTCACCAGTCTGCGTCATGACAGCGTGCTGCTGCTGTTTTTGCTCTATGCCTTTACGGTGGCGATTTATATGCCGGCGTCGAGCTCGATCATCGGCGTGCACAACGCCAGCGTTGCCATCATTGATGAAGACCACAGCCCCCTGTCACGCAAACTCAGCGAGTCGCTGCTGCCCCCCGAGTTCAAAACCCCGCAAGCCTTGCCTTATGACCAGCTTGATCAGGCGATGGATAACGGCCAATACACCTTTGTGATCAATGTGCCAGCCAACTTCCAGGCTGACTTGCTGGCAGGTCGCGAACCCGGCCTGCAAGTCAACGTCGATGCCACCGCGATGAGTCAGGCCTTTATGGGGGCAGGCTACATCGGGCAGATTTTCCAGCGTGAACTGCTCAACTATGCCGGCCAGGGTGATGCAGCTGCGAAAGCCCCGGCGCTGATCTCCAGCCGCGCATTGTTCAACGCCAATCTGGAAGGCGGCTGGTTTTTGGCGGTGATCCAGATCGTCAACAACATCACCATTCTGGCCATTGTGCTGACAGGCACCGCGTTGTTGCGCGAGCGCGAGCACGGCACGCTCGACCATCTGCTGGTGCTGCCGCTGACGGCGCTGGAAATCATGCTGGCAAAAATCTGGAGCAACATGCTGGTGGTGGTGCTGTGCACCTGGGTGTCGCTGGAAGTCATAGTGAAATGGGCGCTGGGCGTACCACTGGCCGGGTCGCTGCCGCTGTTCTTGCTGGTCACCGCGCTGTATCTGTTTGCCAGTACCGCACTGGGGATATTCCTTGCGACCCTGGCGCGTTCAACACCGCAGTTCGGTTTGCTGGCCATCCCGGTGATCATCCCGATGCTCTTGCTCTCGGGGGGCAGCACGCCGCTGGACAGCATGCCCGTGTGGCTGCAATGGGTGATGCAGTGCTCGCCGTCGACCCACTTTGTAAGCCTGAGCGCGGCGATACTGTTCCGTGGTGCGGGGGTGAGCGTAGTGTGGCCGGACTTGCTGGCCCTGGCCGGCATCGGCCTGGTGTTCTTCGCCATTGCCCTGGCGCGGTTTCGCAAGAGTCTGGCGTCGTAAGCCCGGGCACGGGTTATGTGGGAGCGGGCTTGCTCGCGATAGCTTCACCTCGACTTATCTGAAGCACCGAGGCGCTTGCATCGCGAGCAAGCCCGCTCCCACACAAAAGCCAAGCCGGTATCTGCGCCTTTACTGAACAATCAAGTTGTTGAACAGCAGATCGTCCACCATCGGCTTGCCGGTTTCGGCTGTCATGACCTGCTGGATTTGTTTCAAGGCTTCCTGGCGCAGTTTTTCCTTGGCCTCGACGCTACCCAGCGTCTCGCTGGTCTGCTGGGTAAACAGCCCCACCAGTTGATTGCGGATCAAGGCGTCATTGGTTTTAACCGCCTTGGCCGCATCGGCCCCCGTCACGCGCAAGGAAATATCAGCCTTGTACACTTTGAGCCTGGCGCTGCCGTCCAGGCCATAGTTACCTACAAATGGCGGGCTCAGGCTGATATAGCTGACCTTGTCGCCGCCTTCCTGCGCCTCCTCCCCGACCGCCGCCAACGGTAGGGACAGGGCCAGCATCAACATGATCCACGCTTTCACAGTTCGCTCCTTTATTTCAGTTTGGCGGGCAAGCATACCCGGGCCTTCCACCTTGTATCGGCCAATCCCGGCAAAGCCGTAGCCTGCTGGCTCAACTACCCCTCAGCTTCAATAGCGTCTGGACGCTTTCAGGCAACATCTCGATAAACTTGCGACTGGGCTTGCGTCGGCAGGCTCCAACCACCTTCACAGTGTCCCGCGCCAGTTCGTACAAGGCTGTTGCCAACAATTCGAGAGGATACTGCCCTGCCTCAAATTCCTCGATCAATCGATGGCGGGTTTGCACGAACAACCTCAGCTCAACCAGAGGCAGGTCGACGCCACGACCTGTGTGCCTGGTGATTTCCCGGTTCAATTTCAGACAAGTTGCACTGCTGATGTCGAGCGCTGGCTCCTGCGCCTGCGCAACAGACGCCATCAGCATGACGACTAGACCGCTCCGATAACTCATCGTCTCCCCCCCCCGCGCCGACAAGGGCGCAAAAGGGGAAATACTATTGATGTGTTGCCCGATATCTCAGTTCACAGGCTCCGGCCCTGTCGTGGGATGGCTCCGATTCGACGGCCAGTTCGATCTCTAGCTCAGCGAGTTGAACGAGCCACAGCGCTTGAGCCGCGCCTCCAGATTGCGATCCGGCATGGCGTGGCTGCGCAGGGCGCTTACGGTCTGCTCAACATAATCGCGAGTAGTGCCGTAACGCCCGCTGGCGTTGGCCAGTACCTGGCTCAATACGCCATCCGGCAGATTGCCCGCATAGCTGGGCAAATGCCGCTCCAGCACAAACCCCAAGGCTTGTACCTGGGTACCATCTTCCAGTCGACAGGTGAGCCAGTGCGGCCGATACGAGGGCACCGGCATTTCCCGCAGCCACAGCGCGTGAAGGGAAGCATCCAGATTCTCTTCCGGTAAGCGGTAAGCAAAGCCGCTGCACGAGCCACCCCGGTCCAGGCCAAATACCAGCCCCGGCCATTGCGGCGTGCCACGATGCTCGTGGGACCACAGATACAGTCCGCGATGGTAGCCATGCACCCGACCGCGCACACGCTCGACCGCCGTGCACTCGGGGCGCCAGATCAATGAGCCATAAGCAAATAGCCACACCGGCCCGCCTTGATGGCGCGCCATGGTGCTGTGCATGGAGGAGAGCAATTGCTCCGGGGTCAACGGTGCTCCGAGATCGAGTCGCGGCGGATAAGCCAGATTCAGGCAGGCAGGTTCACGAGTTGTTATCACAGGTGGCATTGGGCCCTACAGGCATTACATGCAGTAAACAAAAATAACGACATGAATCTTATAGCACCCAATACCCTATAGCCCGTGAGGTAAGACGTATGGCTCGGTGATTTGATGATTGCAACTACACTTAATTGCGCCCTGTTCAGGGAATGTTCAAGCCATCCCTTTATAGTTGCCGGCCGCAGGCGCACACCCAACGAGGTTGTTAGATGAGAAACATTGGGATTTGCTTCCTGCTGATAATGGCGTATGCCAGTTCAGCATCGGCACAAGATGGCACGCAGCAAAAAGACGACGGCTTCTGGTATTTGCAAACCAGCGTCTATACACGGCACTTTTCGCCAGACCCTGAGCACAACAACAATCAGGATCTGATCGGCATTGAGCGCCATGACGCGTCAAACTGGTTATTTGGCGCCGCGACCTTTCGCAACTCATTCCGCCAGCGTTCGTATTACGCCTACGCCGGCAAGCGCTTTGATAGCGATACCTACCCTGTGTATTTGAAGCTCACAGGCGGCCTGCTGGAAGGCTATCACGGCGAATATCAGGACAAGATCCCTCTCAACCGCTTCGGCGTAGCCCCGGTGATCATTCCTTCAGTCGGCGCCTACTACGGTCCGGCAGCCGTCGAACTGGTGTTGCTCGGCTTCAATGCCGCCATGATCACCACAGGCCTGAGGTTTTAAGGCCAGGGCTCAACTGGTCGCTGTGGGAGCGGGCTTGCATCGCGAGCAAGCCCGCTCCCACACATTCAACCCCTTGGGCAATAGGCAAACACATCGGCGCGCATCTGGTGCGCATCCATACCGGCCGCCACCAACGCGTCGAGGGTGCCGTAGATCATCGCCGGCGAGCCGCTGGCATATACATGCACACTGGCCAGATCGCTGATGTCTTCGCACACGGCTTCATGCAGCATGCCGCAGCGCCCTTCCCAGCCACACAAATCACTTACCACCTTGTGCAGAAACAGGTTGGGGGTTTTCTCCCATTCAGCCCATTCATCCAGGTTGTAGAAGTCTTCCGGGCGACGCACGCCCCAATACAGATGCACCGGGTGCTTGAAACCTTTGGCCCGGCAATGCTCGATCAGGCTGTGCATTTGCGCCATGCCGGTGCCCGCAGCGATCAGCACCAGCGGTCCGTCCGGCAGCTCGGACAAGTGCGTGTCACCGAACGGCAGTTCCAGGCGAACCATTCTGTTGCGCTGCAATTGCTCGATCAGGTTGCGGGCGCTGTCTTCGCGCACCAGCACATGCAACTCCAGGTCGCGCCCCGAGTGCGGTGCACTGGCCAGCGAGAATGCCGACTTGTCGCCGCTTTCACGCTCCAGCATCACGTATTGCCCGGCGTGATAGCGCGGCGGTTTGCCCGCAGGTGCCCGCAAGCGCACCCGCCACACATCGCCCCCCATATCGACACATTCGGTCAACTGACACGCCAGGCTACGCACCGGTAATTCTCCCAACGCAAGCACGCCATCCCACAACACCACACAGTCTTCAAGCGGGGCCGCCAGGCAGGTATAGAACTCGCCATGATCACGTACGTCACCCGCCTGCTCCACCTGGCCTTCAACCAGCAAGGCCGCACACACGTGGCAATTACCATTGCGACAGCTCTGCGGGCATTCATAGCCCAGACGCTGCGCCGCATCCAGAATTCGCTCGCCAGGCAAGGTTTCCAGTACCGCACCTGAAGGCTGCAAGGTTACACGCATCAATCTATTCCTAATTGATTCCAGATGTCATCGATGCGGCGAGTGACCGCCTCATCCTTGACGATGACCCGACCCCATTCACGGGTGGTTTCACCCGGCCATTTGTTGGTTGCATCCAGGCCCATCTTCGAACCCAGGCCGGAAACCGGTGAGGCAAAGTCGAGATAGTCGATTGGCGTGTTGTCGATCATTACCGTGTCGCGCTTGGGGTCCATGCGCGTGGTAATGGCCCAGATCACGTCGTTCCAGTCGCGGGCATTGATGTCATCGTCGGTCACAATAACGAATTTGGTGTACATGAACTGGCGCAAAAACGACCACACACCCAGCATTACGCGCTTGGCGTGCCCCGGGTACTGCTTTTTCATGGTCACGATGGCCATGCGGTACGAGCAGCCTTCGGGCGGCAGGTAGAAGTCGGTGATTTCCGGGAACTGCTTTTGCAGGATCGGTACAAACACCTCGTTTAACGCCACGCCCAAAATCGCCGGCTCATCCGGCGGACGGCCAGTGTAGGTGCTGTGATAGATCGGTTTGACCCGATGGGTGATGCGCTCGACGGTAAACACCGGGAAGCTGTCCACTTCGTTGTAGTAACCGGTGTGGTCGCCGTACGGGCCTTCGGGGGCCATCTCGCCCGGGTGGATCACGCCTTCTAGGATGATTTCTGCCGTGGCAGGCACTTGCAGGTCATTGCCGCGGCACTTCACCAGTTCGGTGCGATTGCCACGCAACAGGCCGGCAAAGGCGTATTCCGACAGGCTGTCCGGCACAGGCGTCACGGCGCCGAGAATGGTCGCCGGGTCTGCGCCCAGGGCCACGGATACCGGGAATGGCTGGCCGGGGTGTTTTTCGCACCAGTCGCGGTAATCCAGCGCACCGCCACGGTGGCTCAACCAGCGCATGATGACCTTGTTGCGGCCAATCACCTGCTGACGATAAATACCGAGGTTCTGACGGTCCTTGTTGGGACCTTTGGTCACGGTCAGACCCCAGGTGATCAGAGGCGCCACATCGCCCGGCCAGCAATGCTGTACCGGCAACATGGCGAGGTCGACGTCATCACCCTCAATGACCACTTCCTGGCAGACCGCGTCTTTGACGACTTTCGGCGCCATGGCAATGATCTTGCGGAAGATCGGCAACTTGGACCAAGCGTCTTTCAGACCTTTAGGCGGCTCGGGCTCCTTGAGAAACGCCAGCAGTTTGCCGATTTCACGCAACTCACTGACAGACTCGGCGCCCATGCCCATTGCCACGCGTTCTGGTGTGCCGAACAAGTTGCCGAGCACCGGGATCGTGTGGCCAGTCGGGTTTTCGAACAGCAAAGCCGGGCCTTTGGCACGCAGCGTGCGGTCGCAGATTTCGGTCATCTCCAGGACTGGAGAAACGGGAATCTGGATGCGTTTCAATTCTCCGCGCTGCTCTAGCTGCTGCACGAAATCCCGAAGATCCTTGAATTTCATTGACGGTGGCACCCCTAAAATAGGCGTACATCCTACCTGCTATGCCGGCCGCTGGCAGCTTATCGCTGCTCAGCGGGCGGTATTGGCCTCGCCCGGCATGGCCTGACCTTGAGCCGCCACATCCTCAAACAGCGGCTTGAGCACGGGAAGCAGCAGCTTTGCGCCCACTTGCGACAAGTGATTGTCATCGGTGTACAACGAATACCCGTCCTGTTCGGCCCGACACAATCCCGAGGCATCACACAGCTGCGGGGTCGGATCCAGCACCCGCACACCTTGATCAGCCGCAGCGATATCGGCCAATAGCCGGTTGATAAAAGCCTTTTGCCTGAGATGATCTTCGACCGGCATCCCGACCCCTGCCGTGGGCTGGTGCAGCATCGCCAGGCGGCTCAGGCGATAGGGCGGATTGAACGGTTGCAACGGCACCTCTTTCATCAGCCATACGCGGTATCCGGCTTTGCGCAATTGTTCGACCCGGGCCCGCAGACCGTCGGCCAGCCGCTGCTCGGCGACTACGCGATCATAGTGGCCATTGCCATCGCGCAACGCATGCCCATGATCGCCCTTGGCATCGCCATACAAGTAAAGACTCCAGCGGGCCACCAACAGAATGTCGCGCACCGGCTCCGTTGCCAGAGCGCGCTCGACGCGGCGGTTGTAGTTGGCACAACGGGCACCGTGCTCCAGCCCTTCGATCGGCAGGCAACCCGCCGAACTCGCTAGCCATACATTGACACCATGCTCCCTGGCGCTTTCGTCCAGGGCCGGAATCAGCGCAGTCGCGTGGCTGTCGCCCCAGACCAGCATCTGCGCCGGTGCCAAGGGGGACTGGCCGTAACGGCAGAACGGTGTATCGGCCGGGCTTTTGTCATCGGTGATGCAGGCCATCAGCTCTGGCGCCCATTCACTGCCCCGGGCGTATTGCAATGCCTGCTCGGACAAGCGCGACGGCAGGCCATCGGCCCAGCGCAGCGCCTGGCCGGCCAGCCCCAATACCAGAATGCCCAAGCCCGCCGCGACGAGAATCTGACGACGGCCAGCCAATATTCGACGCTCACGAAAGGGTGTTTCGACAAAGCGCCAGGACAGATAACCAAGGATCAGCGTCAGCGCAATCAACCCCCCCGTCAGCACCGGGCCAAACTCTTGCGCGCCGGCATAACTGCCGAACACGAAAACGGGCCAGTGCCACAAATACCAGGAATAGGAAATCAGCCCGAGCCCGACCATTAGCCGCGTGCTCAACACACGCCCGACCCAGGTGCTCTGATGCTCATTGGCCCAGATCAGGGCCACCACGCCCAGCACGGGCAGCAATGCAGCGGCGCCCGGGAACGGTGTGCTGTTGTCATAGCCAAACACGGCGACAAGAATCAGGCCCATGCCCAACAGGCTGATGCCTTGCGCAGCACCCGGGGTCAGGCGTGACTGGCGAGCGGGAGCAACTGCCAGCATGGCACCGGCCAACAGTTCCCATGCCCGCATCGGCAACAGGAAAAACGCTTTTTCAGGATGCTGGGCCACAGCCCAGACGCTGAGCCCGAACGACACCAGCAACAGGCTGAACAAAGCCAGCCGCCAGTGTTTAAAGCGGCTGCAGAGCAGGGTCAGCAGCAACGGAAAGACAAAATAGAACTGCTCTTCAACTGCCAGCGACCAGGTGTGAAGCAAGGGTTTCAGGTCGCTGGCGGCGTCAAAGTAACCTTCCTGGCGCATAAACAGCAGGTTGGAAACAAACATCACCTGGTAACGCACCGAGCGCCCCAGCTCTTCGTAGTCCTTGGGCGCCATCAGGAACCAGCCCACTGCCAGCACCGCAGCCATCATCACGAACAAGGCTGGCAAAATCCGCCGTGCGCGGCGCGCCCAAAACTCGACAAAGCTGAAACGCGAAGCTTCGCGCTGACGCCAGATGATTGAAGTAATCAAATAACCGGAAATAACGAAGAACACATCAACGCCAACGAACCCGCCTGAAAAACCCGGCACTCCAAAATGAAACAACACCACGGCAATCACGGCAACAGCGCGCAGGCCATCAATGTCCCTGCGATAAACAAGAGAAGTCATATACGTTCAAAACCCATCGATACATTATTTTTATTGACCGAAGTTAAACACAAACCTTCCTTTTATTTTTGGCAAAAAAAAGGCGCCCTCGCGGGGCGCCTTATTTCTGTACGAGAAACCGTGTTACTTGCGTTTCATCGACAGGAAGAACTCATCGTTGGTCTTGGTCTGTTTCAACTTGTCGACCAGGAACTCGATGGCTGCAACTTCGTCCATCGGGTGCAACAGCTTGCGCAGGATCCACATGCGTTGCAACTCGTCGTCTGCAGTCAGCAACTCTTCACGGCGGGTGCCGGAGCGGTTGATGTTGATCGCAGGGAAGACGCGTTTTTCAGCGATCTTGCGGTCCAGAGGCAGTTCCATGTTGCCAGTGCCTTTGAACTCTTCGTAGATCACTTCATCCATCTTCGAGCCGGTTTCAACCAGCGCGGTAGCGATGATGGTCAGCGAGCCGCCTTCTTCGATGTTACGCGCAGCACCGAAGAAACGCTTTGGCTTCTCAAGGGCGTGAGCATCGACACCACCGGTCAGTACCTTGCCGGAGCTCGGGATAACGGTGTTGTAGGCACGGGCCAGACGGGTGATGGAGTCGAGCAGGATCACCACGTCCTTTTTGTGTTCGACCAGGCGCTTGGCCTTCTCGATCACCATTTCGGCAACCTGCACGTGGCGGGTTGGTGGCTCGTCGAAGGTGGAAGCAACCACTTCGCCGCGAACGGTACGCTGCATTTCGGTTACTTCTTCAGGGCGCTCGTCGATCAACAGAACGATCAAGTGCACTTCAGGATTGTTACGCGAAATGTTCGACGCGATGTTCTGCAGCATGATGGTCTTGCCCGCTTTTGGCGGAGCAACGATCAGACCACGCTGACCTTTACCGATCGGAGCACAGAGGTCGATCACGCGACCGGTCAGATCTTCGGTGGAACCGTTACCGATTTCCATCTTCATGCGTACGGTCGGGAACAACGGGGTCAAGTTCTCGAAGAGAATCTTGTTTTTCGCGTTCTCGGGACGATCGTAGTTGATCGTGTCGACTTTCAGCAGTGCGAAGTAACGCTCGCCTTCTTTTGGCGGGCGGATTTTACCGACGATGGTGTCACCGGTGCGCAAGTTGAAGCGTCGAATCTGGCTAGGCGAGACGTAGATATCGTCTGGGCCGGCCAGGTAAGAAGCGTCAGCGGAGCGCAGGAAGCCGAAGCCGTCCTGGAGAATCTCCAGCACGCCATCACCGGAGATTTCCTCGCCGCTTTTCGCGTGCTTTTTGAGCAGGGAGAAAATCACGTCCTGCTTGCGCGAACGGGCCATATTTTCTATGCCCATCTGTTCGGCCAATTCGAGCAGTTCGGTAATCGGCTTTTGCTTGAGTTCAGTCAGGTTCATATAGGAATGACGTAATCATTTATGGGGAGGGAAATTAAGCTTTGGGCTTAATGAGGCCGCGCCGCAGAGAAGGCGACAGGATCGCGTACTAATTCGATAAGGAGTGCGTCGGCGACGGCTTGCAGGGGGCAGTGGAGAAACCAGTGCGGGGCCGAATGTACCACTTGAGTTTCATAGCGTCTAGTCCTTGAGCCATGAAAAAGCCCCGCATTTAGCGGGGCTTTTATCGACGCTTAGATATTGGCGTCGAGGAATGCAGCCAACTGCGACTTCGACAGCGCACCGACCTTGGTGGCTTCAACGTTGCCGTTCTTGAACAGCATCAGCGTAGGAATACCGCGTACGCCGTGCTTGGCCGGGGTTTCCTGGTTTTCATCAATGTTCAGCTTGGCAACAGTCAGCTTGCCTTTGTAAGTCTCTGCGATCTCGTCCAGAACCGGCGCGATCATTTTGCAAGGGCCACACCATTCAGCCCAGTAGTCGACCAGTACAGCGCCTTCAGCCTTGAGAACATCGGCCTCAAAGCTAGCGTCGGTGACGTGTTTAATAAGATCGCTGCTCATGGAAGTCTCCGTGGTTGTAAGCAAAAACGTAGCACATCATAGCCGTCATCACCGCGTTCAGGAAGGTGAGGGACGATTGACTCTCACTATAGTGGTGCATGAGTGCGAATATCGCCCGTTTCAGGAGCTGTCAGCCCGCAGTTGGCGAATTTCATCGCAACCTTGTAGTCGCTGACGAGGTACGAGGCTGCGATCGGTCGCTCAGCGATCGCAGCCCTGAAAACCGCGAGCACCTGATACACCGTATAACCAGGCTTTACGACGACTTGGTCGCCGATCGCAGCCTCGTACCTCGTCTGCGACTACAAGAATCGTATCGTCTTAAAGACCAATTGTTCGATAGCAACTAACGTCATTGCTTACATGCCCCATATCAATGCATCTGACATCGCGCGTTGGCGCGAGCGTTTGATCGTGGCACGATGCTCAGGTTATCGACCGAGACCCCTCAACCATGCCCCAATCCCAAGCAAGGAATCCGTCCCTGATCGCCGCCATTGATCTGGGTTCTAACAGCTTTCACATGGTGGTGGCCAAGGCCCAGAACGGCGAAATCCGCATACTTGAGCGTCTTGGCGACAAGGTGCAGTTAGCCGCCGGGATCGACGAAGAACGCAAACTCAGCGAAGAATCCATGCAGCGCGGGCTCGATTGCCTGAAGCGGTTCGCCCAGCTGATCAACGGTATGCCGCTGGGTGCCGTACGCATCGTTGGGACCAACGCACTGCGCGAGGCGCGCAACCGCAACGAGTTTATCGTGCGTGCCGAAGAAATCCTGGGTCACACCGTTGAAGTCATTTCCGGTCGTGAGGAAGCGCGCCTGATCTACCTGGGTGTGTCCCATACCCTCGCCGACACGCCGGGCAAACGCCTGGTAGCCGACATCGGCGGCGGCAGTACCGAGTTCATCATTGGCCAGCGTTTCGAGCCGCTGCTGCGCGAAAGTCTGCAGATGGGCTGCGTCAGCTTCACCCAGCGCTACTTCCGCGACGGCAAGATCACCCCGGCGCGCTATGCCCAGGCCTATACGGCTGCGCGCCTGGAAATCATGAGCATCGAACACGCCTTGCACCGTTTGACCTGGGATGAGGCCATTGGCTCCTCGGGCACCATTCGGGCCATTGGCTTGGCCCTCAAGGCCGGCGGGCATGGCAACGGCGAAGTGAATGCCGAAGGCCTGTCCTGGCTCAAGCGCAAACTGTTCAAGCTGGGCGAAGTGGACAAGATCGACTTTGAAGGCATCAAGCCTGACCGTCGCACCATCTTCCCGGCTGGCCTGGCAATTCTTGAAGCGATTTTCGACGCACTTGAACTGCAGCGCATGGACCACTGTGACGGCGCCCTGCGCGAAGGCGTGCTGTACGACCTGCTGGGCCGTCATCACCACGAAGACGTGCGTGAGCGCACCCTCAGCTCGCTGATGGACCGTTATCACGTTGATCGCGAACAAGCGGCACGGGTTGAACGCAAGGCGCTGCGCGCTTTCGATCAAGTGGCCAAGTCGTGGGGCCTCAAGGACGGTATATGGCGTGAACTGCTTGGCTGGGCGGCCAAGGTGCATGAAGTCGGGCTGGACATTGCCCACTATCACTACCACAAGCACGGCGCCTACTTGATAGAGCACTCCGACCTTGCCGGTTTCTCACGTGAAGACCAGCAAATGCTCGCACTGCTGGTGCGCGGTCATCGTCGTAATATTCCCAAAGACAAGTTCGCCGAATTTGGCGAAGACGGCATCAAGCTGATCCGCCTGTGCGTGTTGTTGCGCTTTGCGATCCTGTTCTACCACATCCGTGGCAACCAGGAAGCTTCGCAGGTCAAACTGCGCGCCGAGGGCGATCACCTTGACGTGATTTTCCCCGACGGCTGGCTGGAACAGAACCCGCTGACCCAGGCTGACTTCGAACAAGAAGCGCAATGGCTGACGCGGGTCGGGATTGTGCTGACGGTTTCCTGACCGGGCATAACTCAAACCAACTGTGGGAGCGGGCTTGCTCTCGATTCTGACGACGCGGTGTTTCAGGAAAACCGCATCGATCCAATCGCGAGCAAGCCCGCTCCCACAGGGGTTACAGCGCTATACCGATGGCCCGGTGCTGACTGCCAGTACCGGCAGGCTCAGACGCTCAAGCAGCGTGGCTTGCGCACTGCGCGGGTTCTGGTTGCCGGTTGGCGTGTTACGAATGTAACGACCGTCCGACTGCAGGCTCCAGCTGTGGGTGTTGTCCGTCAAATAGCACTCAAGCTCCTTCTTAACCCGCAAAATCAGCTTTTTGCCCTCGACCGGGAAGCATGTTTCAACGCGCTTATCGAGGTTGCGCTCCATCCAGTCAGCACTGGACAGGAACATCTGCTCTTCACCGCCATTGAGGAAGTAGAACACCCGCGTGTGCTCCAGGAAGCGGCCGATGATCGAACGCACATGAATATTGTGCGAGACGCCCGCAATCCCCGGACGCAGACAGCACATACCGCGCACCACCAGATCAATGCGCACGCCGGACTGGCTGGCTTTGTAAAGCGCCCGGATGATTTTCGGATCGGTCAGCGAGTTGAACTTGGCGATGATATGCGCCGGTTTGCCTTCAACGGCGAACTGGGTCTCGCGGGCAATCATGTCGAGCATGCCCTTTTTCAAGGTGAACGGCGCATGCAGCAGTTTTTTCATGCGCAGCGTCTTGCCCATGCCGATCAACTGGCTGAACAACTTGCCCACGTCTTCACACAAAGCGTCGTCGGAGGTCAGCAAGCTGTAGTCGGTGTAGAGCTTGGCGTTGCCGGCGTGGTAGTTGCCGGTACCCAGGTGCGCGTAACGCACGATCTCCCCCGCCTCGCGGCGCAGAATCAGCATCATCTTGGCGTGGGTCTTGAAGCCGACCACACCATAGATCACCACCGCACCGGCAGCCTGCAGGCGGCTGGCCAGCTGCAGGTTGGACTCTTCGTCAAAACGCGCACGCAGCTCGATCACCGCGGTCACTTCTTTACCGTTACGTGCTGCATCAACCAGCGCATCAACGATCTCGGAGTTGGCACCGCTGCGATACAGGGTCTGGCGTACGGCCAGTACATGCGGATCCTTGGCAGCCTGGCGAAGCAAGTCGACGACCGGGGTAAACGACTCGAACGGGTGCAGCAGCAAGATGTCCTGCTTGCTGACCACGCTGAAAATGTTCTCGCTGTTCTGCAACAGCTTGGGGATCGCCGGGGTGAACGGCGTGTATTGCAGCTCAGGGTGACTGTCGAGGCTGGTGATGCTGAAAAGGCGCGTCAGGTTGACCGGGCCATTGACCTGGTACAACTCGGTCTCATGCAGGCTGAACTGCTTGAGCAGGTAGTCGGACAGATGCTTGGGGCATGTGTCGGCAACTTCCAGACGTACGGCATCGCCGTATCGACGTGAGAACAGCTCGCCACGCAGTGCACGGGCCAGGTCTTCAACATCTTCGGTATCGACCGCCAGATCGGCGTTACGGGTCAGGCGGAACTGGTAGCAGCCCTTCACCTTCATGCCTTGAAACAGGTCATCGGCATGCGCGTGGATCATCGACGACAGGAACACATAGTTGTCTCCTGCCCCGCCCACGTCTTCAGGCAGTTTGATCACGCGTGGCAACAGGCGCGGTGCCGGGATGATCGCCAGGCCCGAATCACGACCAAAGGCATCGATGCCTTCCAGCTCGACGATAAAGTTCAGGCTCTTGTTCACCAGCAACGGAAACGGGTGCGTCGGGTCCAGGCCAATCGGGGTGATGATCGGCGCGATTTCGTCGCGGAAGAACTTGCGTACCCACGCCTTGATCTTGGTGTTCCAGTGCCGGCGACGGATAAAGCGCACCTGATGCTTTTCCAGCTCGGGCAGCAGAATGTCGTTGAGGATCGCGTACTGGCGATCTACATGGCCGTGGACCAGTTCGCTGATACGGGCCAGCGCCTGATGCGGTTGCAAGCCATCGGCACCCGCTTGCTCACGGGCGAAGGTGATTTGCTTCTTCAGGCCCGCGACACGAATTTCGAAAAACTCATCCAGGTTGCTGGAAAAAATCAGCAGAAACTTCAACCGCTCAAGCAGCGGATAGGACTCATCCAGCGCTTGTTCCAATACGCGAATGTTGAACTGCAATTGCGACAACTCACGATGGATATACAGGCTGCTGTCATCAAGGCCAGGAACGGCAATCGCCGGATGCACCGCCGCGTGCGACTCGGCCGCAGCAGGCGCATGGGCTTGCGGTTCAGGCGGGGTTTCAGGGACTGGCTCAACAATCGGCTGAGCTTCAGTGGCAACGATTTCAGCAAGTCCTTCGGTATTCATTGAATGTTCCTGTAAGAGCGGGTTTGACTCTCGTAACAGTTAAGCGACACCAGCAGTCAAGTTGTCAGAATGCCATCAACGCCAGCGGGTTTAAACCGCTCCAAGGCGCTTTATGCGGGCCTGAGCCTGGTTAGAGGGCGATTTATTGAAATTGTTTCCAGAGGCACCGGCATGTGGGAGCGGGCTTGCTCGCGATAGCATCACCCCCCGCTTGCCTGCCAGGCCGCGTGGCCCCCATCGCAGGCAACCCAGCTCCCACAAGTTTGAGGCAATAATTACCTCGCGCATGGTTATAGCGCCTCGCCATGAACACTAGATGACAACGCTAATGATGTAGGTCAAATACACATGATTTGTAGGATTTGTTAACGCAAAGTCACATTTCGATACTTTCCCGAACGTCCCTTAAGGCGTAGGCTGCGCGTTCATTTCGCCAGCATCCAGACAATGCTCCAACAATTTCTTCAAGAATTCGGCTACTTCGCCCTGTTTCTAGGGACGTTCTTTGAAGGTGAGACCATTCTGGTTCTCGCAGGCTTCTTGGCGTTCCGCGGATACATGGACCTCAAACTGGTCATGATCGTGGCGTTCCTCGGCAGTTATGCCGGAGATCAGCTGTGGTACTTCCTGGGGCGCAAGCACGGCCGCAAACTGTTGGCGCGCAAACCGCGCTGGCAACTTATGGGCGACAAGGCACTGGAGCACATTCGCAGGCACCCGGATATCTGGGTCTTGAGTTTCCGCTTCGTCTACGGCCTGCGTACCGTCATGCCCGTGGCCATTGGCCTGTCGGGCTATCCTCCGGGCCGCTATTTGCTGCTCAACGGTATTGGTGCGGCCATCTGGGCCATTGCCCTGGCTACCGCCGCCTACCACTTTGGTGCCGTGCTCGAAGGTTTGCTGGGCAACGTCAAGAAGTATGAGCTGTGGGTGCTCGGCGCCTTGCTGCTGCTCGGCCTGTGCCTGTGGGCCCGCCGCCGCTTCAAGAATGCGCGCCTGGCCAGACAGACCGCCCTCGAAGAGAAGAACAAGAGCAACGCCGAAGTCAGCAACCCGCCAGCCGAGTGATGCGGTTTCGGCACACGTAGAGCCCCATCACGCTCAACAAGGTGTAACTGAACAGGCCGACCCAGCCCAATGCGCTGGCCGGCCACAGCCCGGCCACAGGAGCAAGCCAGACCAGTGGCAGGTTGAGCGCCAGGCGCAGCCACTCAAGTTTCAGCGCCCAGGGCCGGTTCTCCAGGCCTGCCCCCAGCACAAACAGCCCCAACGCCATATACCCCCAGCCCAGCATCAGCGCCTGGGGCGACAACGTCTCGCCCAGATTCAGCAAATAACTGCCCAGCGCCACATAAACCGCAAATTGCGACGCGATGTACAGCTGCTGGCGAAACGGCAAAGGCACTTCAAATTTTTCGAACCGGCTTAAATCCGCCTTGCTCAGCGGGTACTTCGCCGCCACATCCGCCGGGCGCCAGCCTGTGGGCATAAACCAGATTCGCAGTTTGTCTTGCCAGCGTGCGGTGTGCCGCGCATCAGCCAGCAACTGGCCATAGAACTGCCAGTTGGCCCACAGCGGGTTCCAGCTTTGCAGCGGCGTGGTCACCCCGAACACCACCGGCTCGGTATCGTCTTCCTCCTGAAAGGTGCCGAACAAACGGTCCCAGACAATGAACACCCCACCGTAATTGCGATCCATATACAGAGCATTCTGCGCATGGTGAGCCCGATGATTGGAAGGTGTCACAAAGAACCACTCGAACCGGCCCAGCTTGGGCACATGGCGGGTATGAACCCAGAACTGATAGAGCAGGTTGACGGTGGCCACCGTGACAAATACCGGCAGCGGTACACCCAGCACCGCCATTGGCAGGTAAAAGATCCAACCAAACACAAACCCGGTGCTGGTTTGGCGCAGGGCGGTGGACAGGTTGTAGTCTTCACTCTGGTGATGCACCGAATGCGCGGCCCAGAGTACGTTGCGCTCATGCCCCAGGCGGTGGTGCCAGTAGTAGCAAAAATCATAGAAGACGAAAGCAAACAGCCAGACCCACAGGCTGTCTGCGGGCAGTTGCAGCAGTGCCAGATACTCAAGGGCCAGCGCATAGGTGACAAGGCCTACGCCCTTGGTCAGCAAACCGGTGGTGGTGGACAGCACGCCGGCGCTCAGGCTGCTGACGGTGTCTGCCAGGCGATAGGTGCGCATCCCGCGCCAGCGGTCCGCCAGCAACTCGACAGCAATCAGCACAAAGAAAAACGGTACGGCATACAAAATCAGCTTCATGGCACACCCCGAGCGGTATTCCATCAAGCGTAGGCGCACTTACTGCGAAACCCTATGGCATCAAGCGCCAAATCAGGCGACATTAACGCCATGAACAAGGAGACCGACATGACCACAAAAAAAGTTGCCGTCATTCTTTCGGGTTGCGGCGTCTATGACGGCGCCGAGATCCACGAAAGCGTGATCACCCTGCTGCGCCTGGACCAGCGCGGCGCCAAAGTGCAGTGCTTTGCCCCTGACATTGCGCAACTGCATGTCATCAACCACCTGACCGGCGAGCAAATGCCCGAGACCCGCAACGTGCTGGTGGAATCGGCGCGGATTGCCCGGGGCGAGATCAAGGATATTCGTGAGGCCAGGGTCGAGGATTTTGACGCTCTGATCATACCGGGCGGGTTTGGCGCCGCCAAAAACCTCTCCAGCTTTGCCACTGAAGGCGCTGCGTGCACGGTCCAGCCAGAGGTGTTGAGCCTGGCCGAAGCCTTTGCTGAAGCGGGCAAACCCATTGGCCTGATGTGCATATCACCCGCCATCGCCGCCAAGATTTATGGCCCGGGCGTAATCTGCACCATCGGCACCGACGCCGACACTGCCGCGGCCGTCACCAAAATGGGCGGCACCCACCAAGAGTGCGAAGTGTCGGAAATTATCGAGGACAAGGCACGCAAGTTGGTCAGCACCCCGGCCTACATGCTCGCCAAATCCATCAGCGAAGCAGCGTCGGGGATCAACAAGATGGTTGATCGCGTGCTTGAGCTGACGCAAAAAAACTGATCAACCCCGTGCCAGCCGGGTCAGGATCCGGTCCAGGGCATTGGCGAACGCCTGCTTGTCGCGTTCGCCATAGGCGCCCTGCCCGCCGCTGACCTGACCTTGCTCGCGCAGATCGGTAAACAGATTGCGCACCGCAAGGCGCTCGCCCATGTTTTGCGGGTCAAACTCCTTGCCCCGCGGGTCGAGCGCAGCGACGCCCTTCTTGACCAGCCGGTCGGCCAGCGGCACATCGCTGCAAATTACCAGCTCGCCGGGCACGGCGTGCTCGACCAGATAGTCATCCGCGGCGTCCGGGCCGCTGGGCACCACAATCAGTTTGACCAGCGCATAGGTTGGCTTGATCTGGCTCTGCCCTGCCACCAGCACCACTTCAAACTGACGCTTGAGAGCGAACTTGATGACCTGATCCTTCGCCGCCTTGGGACATGCATCTGCGTCGATCCAGACACGCATAAAGAGAGCCTCCTGAAAATAATGCGTCAAGGCTATCACTTGGGTGCCGATCAAAGCTGACTGCTGGCTCAGCCGTTGATCTTGTAGCCTCCACCGTCAGTCCCTTCATGTAGAGCAGACTGTATACGCTCATACAAAGCATTGGCTTCGCGGGTGGTAATGGAGCGAGAGCAGTCCCGTAGCACAACCCGCAATAAAACATTCTCTTGGCCTGGTAAAAGCCCAAGCCGCTCGATCGCTTTTGCGGGTAGATCCCTCTCGGCCCAACGCCCTTTGACCTGCATTTCTTCAATCCAGGCCGAGCAATCGCCCGCCGCAAGCAGCATTTTTTCGGTCAGCACCTCTTCACTCAGGCCTGGTGAAACAGCGAGGGAAATATCCCGCGTAATGGAAGGTAAGCGAGAAACGGCCCTCCAAGGGAGCAAGTCATGCATCTGGGCCTGTACACGCTCATCAAGATCACGTAACAGACGAATATCGGGGATGCCCTTGCGCAGCATGGTCAGGCGATCCAATCCCATGCCTAATGCCAGACCTCCATGCCTGGCGGGATCAATACTCAGCCTCTGCAAAAGCGAGCGTGCAATACAGCCACACTCAAGAACCTCTACAGACTGCTCATTTGAGAGCAGGTTCACCTCAATGCCGCCTTCTGTGTAGTGATGCGGGCTATCACTGTAAATCCACGACATATCAGGCACGGCACAGGCAAGAATATCTCCCACCAATTTCAGTAAATGAGCCCGTGTTGAATGTTCTGGATCACCGAGAACCCAGATATCCATCTGGTGAGGTTCTGCGCAATGCCATCGGTCACGGCTATCGCGCCTGAAGGTAATACCAGGGGCAGCCAGCAGAATGGTTTCCCCTTCCTTGCGATTCTGTGCGATGCGTTGCAAGGCAACGGGGATTTGACTGGTTGTTTGAGTGCGCAAGAGCGAATGCTCATCCACCCAGCGCGTATGTTCGCTACCCAAAGTGACCTCCGCAGGGTCATAACCCAGCAGCCCATAGTTCTCTTGCGCAGACACAATTCGCGGGCCTCTCAAGATCCGGCCAACAGGCCAGCCCCGCAGAACCAAACCCTCAAGAACTTCATTCAATAAAAGCCCAATGGCATGGGTTGGACTGTCCTGCTCGGTGAGATCGCAAAGTTCAAGCGCTTCCTTGACCGAACGTGCGCAAAGGTACTTTTTTGAATTTGAAGTTCGCATAAGGGTTCCCCCGATCAAACCACGCTATGTGTATTTGCATAATCCATCAAGGCCAGAATCTAGTTCAAGCAGTAACTACCCACAATAACAAACAATAAAAAAATGGCCGAAAAACCAAATATCAGACCACACCTACATACACATCCTACATAAATTCCCGAAAGAACTATTCTGCCAGATTTAGATAAACAACAATTCTAACCAAAAAGAAATTACCCCTTTACCTTACAAAATACCGCCCTCTAATATCAGAGCCTCCTGAAAGCTCAGGAATCACTTATATTTCAATACAGCGCATTAATAAGGACAAAAACAATGACCAATTCAATGCTAACAAAACCAAAACTTAACCATTTTACATCTGGCCCGGACAACTTTGGCTGGGCTCCACTTGCCTGGGCTTACCAGCCTGACTGAGGGAACGATGCACACGTGAGTGCCAACGACTAAACAGTGGCACTCACCTTTTTCGCAGAGGGCCTGCCTGTGCCAGCTAAAACCGCACTTTTCGATTTGAAGACATTCTGGATCATTTCCGACAATGGGACTTTTCTTCAACATTGCTGCGCCCGGGGCTTTCGTACCCGGTCGCTCAGTCAATTAGAGCAGCTTCCAGCACAAAGCCTGATTTTTTCGTTCTGCAATGACGCCGCCAGGCAAACGTTCGAACTGGCAAAGAGCACCCCACGTAAACAAAGTATTTTCTGTGCCGTCCACGTTTTCGAGGCGTCCGTGAAAAGCGCACTCTATGGGCTGGACCTTATCCTGAAAAGTGACTTTGACGACTCGCTCCATAAACAACATCTAATCCTGGACCTACTTGATACTTACAAACAGTTTTTCCTGACGGGCACCCACACTCAGGCCCGCGTAAGTATATTGAAGCAGTCCACCCCATACGCAATGATCAGAGAAGACATCGACAGCAACTGTATACACTCAGTCGCCGAATTCTTTGAAGTGCACTATGCACATATGAATATGCACACACCCTGCCCGTTCCTGTTCAATGGCCAGTTGAAAATTTCAGGCATCCTTACGGTGCTTCGCAAACAGCAAGTGCCACCTGACAGCGATTTAAAAAAAGCGCTTGAATGCCTTTCTGAAGAAGTTTCATATCACACCGCAATACTCAGGATAAAAAACAACACCGTCACTTCATTCAAAGTCAACGACATCGAACACAAAGAACTGCTAAAACGCGCGGCAGGGCCGCGCAGCTTGAAACTGACCGAGTTTGCTGTCGGTGTGAATGGCGCTATCGGGCCATTTATTGATTATCGTATGAACTCTCAAATGAACGAAGGCATCAGCGGAGTGCATGTTGCTTTAGGCGATGGTTCGTCAGGCTATCACATCGATTTCTTAAGCCCAGGCGTAACTTTCAGCCCCTTCCAAGGGTGATGGCCATTAGCAGATCTTCCGAGTTGCCTGAATTGCAGGCAAACCACTCCCTCAGGGAGCGGTTTACCGAAAACAGGCCAATGATTACGAAGCCTGCACCCGACGCTTTTCAGCCAGCTTGCTACGGCTGTACAGCACGATGATCGCCACAATCGCTACAGCCTGGGCTGTCAGCGAGTACGCATCGGCATGAATGCCCAACCAGTCAAAGTCGAAAAACGCTACAGGCCGCGTGCCGAATATGCCGGCTTCCTGCAGTGCTTTCACGCCATGCCCGGCGAATACCACCGACAAGGCGCAGAGCAAAGCCGCATTGATGCTGAAGAACAGCGCCAATGGCAATTTGGCCGAGCCTCGCAGAATGATCCACGCCAGGCCCATCAGCAATACCAGTGCCGTGGCGCCGCCCGCCAATACCGCGTTGTGACCCGCCGGGCCGGCTTGCAGCCACAGGGTTTCGTAGAACAGGATCACTTCGAACAGTTCGCGGTACACCGAAAAGAACGCCAGTATCGCGAAGCCAAAACGACCGCCACCACTGACCAGACTGCTTTTGATGTAATCCTGCCACGCGGCGGCGTGACGACGGTCGTGCATCCATACGCCCAGCCACAGCACCATGACGCTGGCGAACAAGGCTGTGCAGCCCTCCAGCAGCTCGCGCTGGGCACCGCTGACGTCGATGACATAGGCAGCCAGCGCCCAGGTCGCCAGCCCCGCCACCAGGGCCAGGCCCCAGCCGACGTTGACACTGCGCACCGCCGATTGCTGACCGGTATTGCGCAGGAAAGCCAGGATCGCGGCCAGAACCAGAATCGCTTCCAGGCCTTCACGCAGCAAAATCAACAGCCCGGAGACATAGCTCAAGGTCCAGCTCAGGCCATCGCTGCCCAGCAGCCCGGCAGATTCCTTGAGCAAGACTTTGGCCGCTTCCAGTCGCTGTTCGACCTGCTCGATCGGCAAGCCGTCCTGCAGCGATTGCCGATAGGCCATCAGGGCTTTTTCAGTGTTTTTGCGCACATTGGCGTCAACGTTATCCAGCGAACTTTCAACGAGTTCAAAACCTTCCAGATAAGCCGCCACCGACAGGTCGTAGGCTTGCTCACGGTCACCGGCGCGGTAAGCCGCAAGGCTTTTATCCAGGGTGGCGCTGGTGTAGTCGAGCAGCTGCGCCGGGCCGCGTTTGACTTGCGGCGGCTGCGCCCGCTGGGCACGGAACGTGGCGGTCGCCTCGGGGCCTTCAGCCGCCAGCACTTCATTCGGGGTTTGACGGGCGAGGTCCGCCAGGTTGTAGGTTTTGTCTGCCTTGATGGCACTCGGGTCGGCACTCAGCCCGGCGATGTAGGTGGCCAGGTCCCAGCGCTGACGCTCGTCCAGCTGATCAGCGAACGAAGGCATGTCGGTGCCTTCAACCCCCAGGCCAAGGGTGTTGTAGATCGCGTAGAGGCTCAGGCGGTCCAGGCGCTGGCCATCGCGCAAGTTGGCCGGGGGTGGCGTCATGCCCACACTTGCAGGGCCATCACCGGCGCCGGTTTCACCGTGACACACCGAACAATGCTGAGCGTACAACGGCGCACCGCGGGTCGGGTCCGGGGTAATGGCCGGAGCCTGGCTGACCTCATAGGCCACCGCCAGTTTGGCCCCCAATTGCCGGGCTTCACGGGCAACGGCGGTGCCGTCTTCACGCTTTTCGATGGCCGTTTGCAGAGCATTTACGCCCTGCACCAGTTCGTCACGCTCAGGGCGTTGCGGCAAGTCAGCGATCAGTCCTTTGAGTACAGCCAGAAACTCAAGCTGCTCGCGGTACTCGGTCTCGTCGATGACCTTGCCGTTTTCAACCGTGGGCGGGTAGTCCGCACCGATATAGTCAATCAGGTGCAGCGCCTGAGAGGCGCCTTCCGGGGAGTTGGCAGAAGCAGCCAGGCTGCAAAACGCAAGCACGGGCAACAGGAGCCATGCCAAAAAACGCGAGCGGGAGGTCATCGATCAATCCGGATGGAAATGAGAAGTAACATATTGTTCACTTCCCATCATCCCGACTCAAGGCCTTTAGACGGTAGCGCGATGCAACGTCGCCAGAAAACCCGCTGCGCCAACAAACAGACCGGCAAAAGTACGGTTCATGCGGCGCTGCTGCTTGGGGGTGCGCAACAAGCGCAGGACCTTGGACGCCAAACCGGTGTAACCGGCCATGACCACCAGATCGACGCAAATCATCGTCACACCCAACGTCAGGTATTGGGACACCAGCGGCGCTGCCGGGTTTACGAACTGCGGCAGCACCGCGAGCATGAACACCAGCGCCTTGGGATTGCTGACGTTGACCAGAAAGCCTCGAAACACAAGGGCCAGCGGCTTGCCGATGGGACGTACGGCAGCGTCATCGCTCAGATCAGCCGGTAGGGCACGCCACTGTTTGATGGCGAGGTAAACAAGGTAGGCCACACCGAACCATTTGATGGCGTAGAAGGCGGTGGACGATGCCGCGAGGATGGCGCCAACACCGGCTGCGACAATGAAGATTTGCAACGCCAGGCCCAGTTGCAGGCCAAGGGCATTCCAGTAACCACGCCAGAAACCGTATTGCAGACCGCACGACATCGAGGCAATAGCGCCAGCGCCGGGGGACAGGCTGATCACCCAACAGGCAGCAAAAAAGGCCAACCACGTTTCCAACGACATCGCACACCCCGGACAAGATCTGTAACAAGTCCCTTAAGCTAATGCGTTGGTTGAAAATTGACCACAGTTTTTTGAGGTGGCTGCTGATTCTGTGGGAGCGGGCTTGCTCGCGATACAGACGTCTCGCTCTGACTGATTGACCGCATCGGGCCAATCGCGAGCAAGCCCGCTCCCACAGTTACCGTTACAGGTCGCTTTCCCGCCAGCGGCGTACCGAGCGCTGGAAGAACAGGCTGTTGGGGACTTGCACCATGCTGCTACCGCTACCCGATTCAGCGGGCTCGATCAGCGTGGTGTAAAGCAGGTTGATGGCCACCACACGGCCTTTGACGCCGGGCTTGTCCAGCGTGTCGAGTAACTCCACCACGTCGCCAATGCGAAACGGCCCCACGGTAAAGATCAACACGGCACAAAGCAGATTGGAAAGCACGCTCCACATGGCGAAGAAGGCAATCGCCGCCACCGCCACAAAGCCCGACAGCGCCGTCCACAACACAGTGGCCGAAACCCCCAGACGCTCCAGCACGACGATCACTGCACTGCCCATGATGAACCAGCGCAAGCCGCCGCGCAGCGGCATCATCAGTTGCGGCGGAAACGGGTAGCGCTCGCCCAGACGGGTAAGGAATCGCGCCACAACCCGCTGCGAGAAATAGCCCGCCAACAGAATCAGCAGAATCTGCACACCAATCCACAGCGGTGCGATCAGTTCGGCGGGCACTGGCAAGTGCAGGGCTTCCATCAGGACAGGGCTTCCAGTTCTGCTTGCATGGACTCAAGCAATTCTAGCGCTTCCATCCAACGCTCTTCCAACTGGCTCTCAAGCACTTTGAGCTTGGCCTGTTCCGCCAGCAGATCACGCAATTCATCTTTGCGCGCAGCTTCGTAAACGGCACTGTCGCCCAGGCTGGTTTCGATTTTTGCCAGCTTTTCGTTGACCTTGCCCAGCTCGCTTTCAAGCTTGTCGGCTTCGCGTTTATGCGGTGCCAGTTGCTGACGCAACGCTGCAGCGGCCTGACGTTGAGCCTTTTTATCGGTCTTGTCAGGGTTGACCAGCGTGGTGCTGACCGGCGCATTGCGTAAACGGTAGTCGGCCAGCCAGCGGGCATAGTCTTCCAGGTCGCCGTCGAATTCCTGAACCTTGCCATCGGCAACCAGCAGGAACTCATCCGTGGTGCTCTTGAGCAAATGCCGATCGTGAGACACCACCAGCACCGCGCCGCTGAACTCTTGCAAGGCCATGGTCAGCGCCAGACGCATTTCGAGGTCGAGGTGGTTGGTCGGTTCGTCGAGCAGCAGCAGGTTAGGCCGGCCCCAGGCAATCAGGGCCAGTGCCAGGCGGGCTTTTTCGCCGCCGGAGAAATTAAGGACCGGCTCGTCAATACGCGCACCACGGAAGTCGAAACCACCCAGGAAGTCACGCAGGGTCTGCTCACGTTCGGTCGGCGCCAGACGCTGCATATGCAGCAACGGGCTGGCCTTGGAGTCCAGCGAGTCGAGCTGGTGCTGGGCAAAGTAACCGACGACCAGATTCTCGCCACGGGCCAACCGACCCGACAACGGCTCCAGTTCGCCTGCGAGGTTTTTGATCAGGGTCGATTTACCCGCGCCGTTTGGCCCGAGCAAGCCGATACGGGCGCCCGGAACCAGCTGCAGCTTGACCTTCTCCAGGATGGTTTTGTCACCATAGCCCAAACGGGCATCGGACAAGTCCAGCAGCGGGCTGGAAAGCTTGACCGCCTCGCGGAACACAAAGTCGAACGGCGAGTCCACATGGGCCGCGCTCAGTTCTTCCATGCGCTCAAGGGCCTTGATCCGGCTTTGCGCCTGACGGGCCTTGGTGGCCTGGGCCTTGAAGCGGGCGATGTAGCTTTCCATGTGCGCACGTTGCGCCTGCTGCTTCTCGTAGGCCTGCTGTTGCTGGGCCAGACGTTCGGCACGGGCACGTTCGAATGCGCTGTAACCACCGCGGTAGA
>Ga0302347_1000255_pt1 | contig 95157 bp, 82 predicted proteins | sample PhyWR1_FD_202178 | JGI IMG/M metagenome (GOLD analysis project Ga0302347, IMG submission 202178) | Leaf surface microbial communities from wheat plants in UC Gill Tract Community Farm, Albany, California, United States - DLSL W.R1 (v2)... | ecosystem: Host-associated > Plants > Phyllosphere >... | reverse complement strand
TGCGAGTGCCCACACAGATTGTCTGATAAATTGTTAAAGAGCAGTGAGTTGCTTGCTTTCGCTTGCTAACTCGAGGTGCGTATAATACGCTTTCCTCTTTCAAAGTCAAGCGCTTATTTCGCTTTCCCTCGACTGGCTCGGCGGTTAGTAACCGTTGTTCCGTGTCAGTGGATGCGCATTATAGGGATTTCTTACGGGCTGACAACCCCTATTTTAAAATATTCAATCAACCGAACATTTTTACATCAAAAAAGCAGAAAACCTGTCGTTTACGAACAAACAATAAACAAAATGGGCCCTGATGGGCCCATTTTGCTTTCTACTATGATTACTGAACCGCAACAATACGGTCGTCTTTGACTTCCAGTTTGATTGTTTTTCCTGGGATCAGCTCTCCGGAAAGGATTTGCTGAGCCAGTGGGTTCTCAATTTGCTGCTGAATAGCACGTTTCAATGGTCGAGCTCCGTATACCGGGTCAAAACCATTCGCACTTAACAACTTCAATGCCTCATCCGTTATCTCTACATCATAACCGCGCTCTTCCAGTCGTTTGTACAAACGTTGCAACTGAATTTGTGCAATAGAGGCAATATGGCTTTCACCTAATGGATGGAAGACCACAACCTCATCTATACGGTTAATAAATTCTGGACGGAAGTTCTGAGTGACAACATTCAACACCATGTCCTTCATACTACCGTAGTCCAGCGCACCGAAACGCTCCTGAATCAGATCCGAACCGAGGTTTGAAGTCATAATAACCACAGTATTACGGAAATCGACCGTCCGACCCTGGCCATCAGTTAAACGTCCATCATCGAGAACCTGCAACAAGATGTTGAAAACATCTGGATGCGCTTTCTCTATCTCATCCAGCAGGATGACAGAATAAGGACGGCGACGAACGGCTTCAGTTAAATAGCCACCCTCTTCATATCCCACATAGCCCGGAGGTGCACCCACCAGTCTTGAGACACTGTGTTTTTCCATAAACTCGGACATATCGATACGAACCATGGCATCGTCACTGTCGAACATAAAGTTTGCCAGCGTTTTACATAGCTCTGTCTTACCGACCCCAGTAGGTCCCAGGAACAGGAATGAACCAATTGGACGATTAGGATCCGCGAGCCCAGCACGACTACGACGAATGGCATTCGATACCGCTTCAACCGCTTCGTTCTGACCAATCACTCTCTGATGCAGCTGCTGTTCCATGCGCAATAGTTTATCGCGCTCACCTTCCAGCATACGCGCTACAGGGATCCCGGTCGCACGAGCCAGTACTTCAGCAATTTCTACATCCGTTACTCGGTTTCGTAACAGACGCATAATTTTGCCTTCATTCTGCGTCGCTGCAGCGAGCTGTTTTTCAAGCTCGGGTATTGCACCGTATTGCAGCTCAGACATTCGTGCTAAATCACCCACACGACGCGCTTGCTCAATAGCAATCTTGGCCTGTTCCAGTTCCGCTTTAATGGTTTGGGTACCAGATAAAGAGGCTTTCTCTGCTTTCCACTCTTCTTCAAGCACCGAATAGTCGCGCTCTTTTTGTTCCAGCTCCTCATTCAACATGCTGAGGCGTTTCAGGCTGGCTTCATCAGACTCTTTTTTCAGTGCCTGTTGTTCAAGTTTGAGCTGAATAATACGACGGTCAAGACGGTCGAGCTCTTCAGGCTTAGAATCTATCTGCATCCGAATACTGGAAGCCGCTTCATCAATTAAGTCGATAGCTTTGTCAGGTAACTGCCTGTCAGCAACATAACGATGTGATAAGGTCGCCGCTGCCACAATCGCCGGATCGGTTATCTGTACATGGTGATGCAACTCATAGCGTTCTTTCAGACCACGTAAGATAGCGATGGTATCTTCAACAGAAGGCTCCTCGACCAGCACCTTCTGGAAACGACGCTCAAGCGCAGCATCTTTCTCTATATACTGACGATACTCATCGAGCGTGGTCGCCCCGACGCAGTGCAACTCACCACGAGCCAATGCCGGTTTCAGCATATTACCGGCATCCATCGCGCCGTCAGCTTTACCCGCACCAACCATGGTATGGAGTTCGTCAATAAACAGGATGACATTACCTTCCTGTTTAGACAGATCGTTCAGAACCCCTTTCAGGCGCTCTTCAAATTCACCACGATATTTTGCCCCGGCCACCAGCGCACCCATATCAAGAGCAAGAACACGTCGGCCTTTCAGACCTTCAGGAACTTCACCATTGATAATACGTTGTGCCAGCCCTTCAACAATCGCGGTTTTACCCACGCCGGGCTCACCGATCAGTACCGGGTTATTTTTAGTACGACGTTGCAGTACCTGAATCGTACGGCGGATCTCTTCATCACGCCCGATCACCGGATCAAGCTTTCCTTGTTCCGCGCGTTCAGTTAAATCAATGGTATATTTTTGCAATGCCTGACGATTGTCTTCGGCATTCTGGTCATTCACGCTTTCGCCTCCGCGCATCTGTTCTATTGCTGCTGTCACATTCGCAAGTGTCGCACCAGCGGATTTAAGCAGATCAGTCAGAGTGCCACGGGACTCGAGAGCAGCGAGTACAAAGAGCTCTGACGAAATAAAGTTATCGTTTCTTTTTTGTGCCAGTTTGTCACAAAGATTCAGTACCCGAACCAAATCTTGCGAAGGCTGCACATCGCCGCCGGTTCCTTCAACCTGAGGTAAACGACTTAAAGCCTGGTCGATAGCAGTACGAAGCTGCCCGGCATTAACCCCCGCAGAGGTCAGTAATGGTTGTACCGATCCCCCCTCCTGCTTGAGCAAGGCGCTCATCAGGTGCAGAGGTTCGATAAATTGGTTGTCATTTCCCAGTGCGAGAGACTGGGCATCGGATAAGGCAAGCTGGAATTTATTAGTAAGGCGATCCAGACGCATAATTCCTCCCATTAAGTATGGTCAAATTTGCTACTGGAGATTAAATGAGGTCATACCCCAATTATTCAAGGCTTATAACCTAAAAATATAAGTGGCATGACGAATGAGGAAATCAGAAAGGGCTATTTAAGCCAGATAAAGCTGGCCATACGCCCGGTAACGCCTTCCCGTCGGTATGAGAAGAAATTATCTGAGTCGGTCCAGGTACAACGGTCGCCACCATATATTTGGGTCACCCCGATATTCTCCAGGCGCTGACGAGCAAGCTGGTAAATATCAGCATAGTATTTTTCACCAGAAGCGCGAAAAGCACTGGCCGCTTTTTGATCTTCATTGATAAAAGCCTCACGCACTTCAGGCCCTACTTCAAAAGCAGCCGGCCCGATAGCAGGACCGAGCCAGGCGATAATATTGGCAGGCAAATCATGAAAACAGGCAACCGTTTCTTCAAGTACTCCGGCACATAAGCCGCGCCAGCCAGCATGAGCCGCCGCCACTTCTGTACCTGCGGTATTACAAAACAAGACCGGCAGGCAATCTGCCGTCATGACGGCACAGACTTTACCCGGGGTAGAGCTGTAACAAGCATCTGCCCGCTTACTGAGATAAGGTTCATCTTCAAGCTTTAAAACCGTTGTGCCATGAACTTGTTCAAGCCAGGTCGGTTGAACAGGTAAAGCTGCCGTGGCATACAATAACCGACGATTTTCTGCCACGTGTTCAGGATTATCCCCACAATGCGCCCCAAGATTGAGTGAGTCATACGGAGATAAACTCACCCCTCCTCTACGCGTGGAGCTACAAGCGGCCACACCTTGCGGAAGTGGCCATTGCGGGATAATCAAGTTTGTCATAGCCAGTCCAGCTGATCTTTGAAGGTTTCAGCATCTTCACGCATGGCTGCAATCAAATCAATCATGTCCTGTGGAATAGGCGCATTCCACTCCATCAGAATTCCACTGATTGGATGATAAAGACGCAGCATGGTCGCATGTAAAGCCTGCCTGTCGAATTTACGCAATACCTGGATAAACTCGTCAGAAGCGCCTTTTGGCGGGCGTGGACGTCCACCGTATAACTGATCACCTACCAGCGGATGGTCAATATAGGCCATATGAACACGAATTTGGTGAGTACGGCCCGTTTCAAGACGCAGACGCAAGCGCGTATGAATGCGGAAATGCTCCATAATCCGATAATGCGTTACCGCAGGTTTACCCATTGGGTGTACAGCCATATGAGTACGTTTATTCGGATGACGGCTGATGGGCTGCTCTACAGTACCGCCACCGGTCATATGACCAATCGCGACAGCTTCATATTCACGCGTAATTTCACGCAGTTGCAATGATTCAACCAGACGAGTCTGCGCAGGTACCGTTTTAGCAACGACCATTAACCCAGTGGTATCTTTATCCAGACGATGGACAATACCAGCGCGCGGCACATCGACAATAGCCGGAAAATGATGCAGCAAGGCATTCAGTATCGTGCCATCTGGATTGCCTGCACCTGGGTGCACAACTAAACCACGAGGTTTATTGATAACCAGAATATCTTCATCTTCATAGACGATATTGAGCGGTATATCTTGCGGTTCCCAGCGAACCTCTTCTTCAATTTCAGCATCGATGGTAACACTTTCGCCACCCAACACTTTTTCTTTTGGCTTGTCGATAATGACGCCATTTACCGTGACTCTTTGGTCAAGGATCCACTCTTTTATACGAGAACGTGAATAATCAGGGAACATTTCGGCCAAAGCTTGATCTAAGCGTTGACCCAGTTGCGATTCTGCTACTGTTGCTGTGAGTTGTACTAGTTGTGCCATAGACAGCTTCTTTCGTTAACCTTGGGTTTTACGGCAATGCCGTTTAGTATAATGTGATATTGTAGCTGGTCTTTATCGGGAGCCGAAACATTGACCCTCCCTGAAATAAAATTACTTAGGAAAGTCAAACGTCATGACGCGCATGAAATATCTGGTGGCAGCTGCCACGTTGAGCCTGGCTTTGGCTGGTTGCTCCAGTACCAAGGATGAGGTTCCTGATAGCCCGCCTGCTGAAATCTATGCGACTGCCCAGCAAAAGTTGCAGGACGGTAACTTTAAAGCAGCGATAACGCAACTAGAAGCGCTAGACAACCGTTATCCGTTCGGACCGTATTCTCAGCAAGTGCAGCTAGATCTTATCTACGCTTACTATAAAAACGCCGATCTCGGTTTAGCGCAATCGGCTATCGATCGCTTTATTCGCCTTAACCCAACTCACCAGAACATCGACTATGTACTTTACATGCGTGGTCTGACTGATATGGCATTGGACGATAGTGCGCTGCAAGGATTCTTTGGTGTGGATCGTTCCGACAGGGACCCACAGCATGCACACGCTGCCTTTAATGACTTTTCTAAACTGGTACGCGACTATCCTAACAGCCAGTATGCACCAGATGCGGCAAAACGCATGCTATTCCTGAAAGATCGTCTAGCGAAGTTTGAACTGGCTGTCGCGCAATTCTACACCAAACGTGGAGCATGGGTGGCTGTTGTTAACCGGGCCGATGGTATGCTGCGTGATTACCCTGATACTCAGGCAACTCGCGAAGCACTGCCGCTGATGGAAAATGCTTACCGTCAGATGCAGCTGATAAACGAAGCCGATAAAGTTGCAAAAATTATCGCCGCGAATAGCAGCCAGACATAACGTCTGTTTATTGCTAAAAGACCTGAAGACTGTGCCAGTCACTTAAAACTGACTGGTACCGTTAAGTACTTACCGCCTACTTTAACATAGTCTTCAGCAAATAGTCCTGAATGAAATTAAGGGCTATTTGGCTTTCGCTATTGATGAAAAAGGGTCCCTGGTTTTCACCAAGGACCCTTTTTCATCATGTTCAGCAAGTGCTGTCGCTAACTCGATGTTTAAGCTATCTTTTCTGTTTATTATTTCAGCAACAATTCTCATTTCAGCGCCAATAAATCTTATCAACTATGACCTGTATTTGAACGAACTACAAGCTCGCAGAGGAAAGATTATGCCCTCCTTCACAAAGAAACTGTCTTGACAAAAAACGACAAAAAAAGTTGATTTCGATCACGCTTTTTGACATTGGAGCAGGTATGCTGAAGTTACCAAGACGGGAAAGATAAGAGGTCAATTTATGACGATGAATATTACCAGTAAGCAAATGGAAATTACTCCGGCGATTCTGCAACACGTCAAAGAACGTTTCTCTAAACTGGATAAATGGCAAACGCATCTTATTAACCCGCATATTGTTTTATCTAAAGAGCCAAAGGGTTTTGTTGCGGATGCAACGATTAATACGCCAAACGGTCAACTGGTAGCGAGTGCGCACCATGAAGATATGTATACCGCGATTAATGAGCTTATTAACAAACTTGAGCGTCAACTTAATAAATTACAACATAAGGGTGAAGCCCGTCGCGCATCAGGTTCCTTGAAAGAAGCTTCCTTAGCCGAAGCTGAAGCTGAAGATGAAAATGAGGCAGAGACTGAAACTGAAGAAAAAAGATAAGGTTTCATGCTCCTCAAAGATACGATAAACGCGCCGCTGGCGCGTTTTTTGGTTTCTTTTAGTTGACAGCATGAAAACATTACAGGTAGTTTACTTACTGAACTTCAATGGAAATATAACAATGAAACTTGACCTGTTTTTCTTCGCATTCTTTTTTACGTTTCCCTGACCAGGAGGCGTTCCATCGTATGACAAAGAATACGAAGACGAACAGACAAGCCTCCCACCTGGGGGGCTTTTTTTATGGATAGCAAAAAGGTAGCGTTATGACCGAAATAAATCCGTTGCTCAACCTGCGCACAAAAATCAGCGCACTGGACGAAAAGTTATTAGCACTGCTGGCGGAACGTCGTTCACTTGCCGTTGAAGTAGGCCGGGCAAAACTGGACTCACATCGTCCAGTGAGGGATATAGACAGGGAACGAGACCTACTGGAACATCTGATTACTCTGGGGAAAACGCACCAACTCGACGCCCATTACATCACCCGTTTATATCAGCTGATTATCGAAGATTCGGTTCTCACCCAACAAGCCTTGCTGCAACAACATCTCAATAAAACAAATCCGCAGTCTGCACGCATTGCTTTTCTTGGGCCAAAAGGTTCCTACTCTCATCTGGCTGCTCGTCAGTATGCTGCTCGTCACTTTGAGCAATTTATCGAAAGTGGTTGTGCTAAATTCCAGGATATCTTTGAGCAAGTCGAAACCGGTCAGGCAGATTTAGCCGTCGTCCCTATCGAAAATACCAGCTCAGGCTCCATCAACGATGTTTATGACCTGCTACAAAATACACATCTGTCGATTGTCGGTGAAATGACTATCCCTATCGATCACTGTGTACTGGTTTCAGCCCCTACTGAGCTTGAAAATATTCATACCGTCTACAGCCATCCTCAACCTTTCCAGCAATGCAGCCAGTTTATTAACCGTTACCCACACTGGAAAATTGAATACTGTGAAAGTACTTCCGCGGCCATGGAAAAAGTCGCGCAGAGTCACTCACCGCATGTTGCCGCCCTGGGCAATGAAGCCGGTGGTGCGCTTTATGGTCTTCAGGTACTGGAACGTAATCTGGCAAACCAGACGCAGAATATCACTCGCTTTATCGTCCTCGCGCGTAAAGCTATTGATGTTTCCAGTCAGGTGCCAGCCAAAACGACGCTGCTGATAGCGACCGGCCAGCAAGCAGGTGCCCTGGTTGAAGCGCTATTAGTCCTGCGTAATCACAATCTGATCATGAGTAAACTGGAATCTCGTCCTATCTATGGCAATCCCTGGGAGGAGATGTTTTATCTGGATATTCAGGCTAACCTGAAAGATGAAGCCATTCAAAACGCCTTGCGGGAACTTGGACCCATTACCCGTTCGCTGAAAGTGCTCGGAAGTTACCCGAGTGAAAACGTCATACCGGTGGATCCCGCTTAACACATGATAAGGGAGCACCCGCTCCCTTATCATAAGCGCGTTCAGACGAGCTGGGTTTAAACCGTTTCACGAAAATCGGTTTTAGCCAGTCCTGCGACCTGGGTCTGTAAAGTAAAAATAGTCCCGGACAATGGACGTAACGCCAGCTCATCCGCCTCCATATGTTCACGGGTGGTGGTAATAAACAACGTTTTCATATCACGACCACCAAAGCACACCATCGTCGGGCAGCGCACCGGGAGTCGATATTCCTCCGTTATTTCACCCTCAGGAGAAATACGCGCAATACGGTAACCATCATAGAGTGCCGTCCAGTAATGACCTTCAGCATCGATAGCAGCACCATCAGGGATCCCTTCTCCAGCGATAAAGCGCTTAAATACACGGCGCTGACCAGGTTCGCCCTGTTCGTTAAGTGGTGTGCGATAAATGACCGCATTGGGCGTGTCGGAGCTGTACATCCATTTTCTATCCTGACTAAAAGCCAGCCCATTGGCCCCCTGAATATTATGCTGAATGACATGAGGGCTAAGATCGTTATCCACCCTGCATAATAACGCGCCATTATAATCACCGGGCCCCCAGAAAGTACCCGCATAGAAACGGCCGTCCCTGTCTGTTCCGCCATCATTAAAGCGTGCCAGAGCCGGATTGCTGGGGTTATCACATACTTTACGGGTAATCTCACCGCTTTCCGTCGTCAGATAGATACCACTGCGCATAGCGACAATAAATCCCCCCTGCTCGCGCAAGGCAAAACACCCCACCTCTTCAGGAAACGAGATAATGGAGTGCTGTTTCTCCGTCAAATGATAACGATGAATTTCATTTTGCAGAATATCCGTCCAGTACAGCGCACCTTGCTCAGCACACCAGGTCGGACACTCAGGTAAGTGACCGATATAGTCAAACAAACGATTTAATTCAGCCATAAGCGCTACCCTTATAAAAAAAAAGCCAGCAGGCGAACCTGCTGGCTGAAATAACGGACGTTTTGCCGTTACTGACGGCTATCATTAGCCTGACGTAGTAGTACGCGGCTTTCATTCTGGAACCGTTTTGCGTAATCACCGAACCAGTCAGCAACCTGCGTAAAGCTATCAATGAAGGGCTGTTTATTATCCTCTTCCAGTAACTTGATAGCGTCGCCAAAGCGCTGGTAGTAACGTTTGATCAGCGCCACATTATTATCCGAAGACATAATAATGTCCGCATACAGTTGTGGATCCTGAGCAAACAGACGCCCAACCATCGCCAGTTCAAGTCGATAGATAGGTGATGAAAGTGCCAGTAACTGCTCCAGCTGTACATTTTCTTTTGACAGATGAAGCCCATAAGCAAAGGTAGCAAAGTGGCGTAGTGCCTGAATAAAGGCCATATTCTGGTCATGCTCGGCGGCACTTGAACGATGCAGCAGTGCCCCCCAAACTTGAACTTGTTCCAAAAACCATTGATAGGCTTCTGGCTTTCTGCCATCGCAGTACACGACCACTTGCTTAGCCAGGCTACCACAGTCCGGGCCAAACATCGGATGCAGACCCACTACCGGTCCTGGATGTGCAGCCAGCATAGCTTCTAACGGACCACTTTTAACCGAGGCTAAATCCACCAGCACACAATCTTCAGGCAACGGCGGTAAACGAGCAATCGTCTGTTCAGTGATATGAATCGGAACACTGACAATCACCATACCCGCATCAGCCAGTATTTCCGGGGCCCGATCCCAGTCATCTTTTTCCAGGATACGGACTTTATAGCCTGACAGGATGAGCATTTTTTCAAATAACCCGCCCATTTGTCCGGCACCACCGACAATAACCACAGGTCGTAATTCAGGGCGCAGGGTTTTAAAGCCTTTATCATTTTCGCTAGAGTAGGACTCACGCATTACTCGACGCAGTACATCTTCAATCAAGTCAGGCGGTACGCCGAGTGTCTCAGCCTCTTTACGACGTGAAGCCAGCATTGAGGCTTCACGTTCTGGTACATAGATAGGTAAACCATGACGACTTTTGACTTCGCCGACTTCTGCCACCAGATGTAGGCGCCTGGCCAGTAAATCCAGTAACGCTTTATCCACCTCATCAATTTGATCGCGCAGTGCGGTCAACTCCATCACCATAGTAAAACCTCTTAATCCTTGCGTGACGCCAGTACACTGCTCATATCATTGTGGATTTCACGTAGCAGGCTGTCGGTTGTTTCCCAGTCAATGCATGCATCGGTCACAGAAACACCGTATTTCATCGCGCTACGTGGTTGTTCTGACGATTGGTTGCCTTCAAAGATATTACTCTCAATCATCAGACCAATAATCGAACGGTTACCATCTTTAATCTGAGCTGTAGCAGATTCAGCTACGCCTGGCTGACGACGGAAGTCTTTGTTTGAATTGCCATGGCTGCAATCTATCATTAAGGCTGGGCGGAGTCCTGCCTTTTGCATTTCATTTTCACACTGAGCCACATCTTCCGGGCTGTAGTTTGGGGCTTTACCACCGCGCAAGATAACATGGCCGTCAGGGTTACCTTTGGTTTGTAATAAACAGACCTGTCCCGCCTGGTTAATACCCACAAAGCGGTGAGGCATTGCTGCTGCACGCATCGCGTTAATTGCGGTTCCCAGGCTACCGTCAGTCCCATTTTTAAAGCCTACTGGCATCGACAGACCAGAAGCCATTTCACGGTGTGTCTGTGACTCGGTAGTCCGCGCGCCAATGGCTGACCAGCTAAACAGATCGCCGAGGTATTGCGGGCTATTAGGATCCAGTGCTTCGGTAGCTAATGGCAGTCCGAGGTCGACAAGCTCAACCAGTAATTGACGAGCGATTTTCAGGCCGGCTTCAACATCAAAGGAACCGTCCATGTGAGGATCGTTAATCAACCCTTTCCAGCCAACGGTGGTCCGTGGTTTTTCAAAGTAGACACGCATAACGAGGTACAGACTATCGCTGACTTGATCAGAAAGCGCTTTAAAACGACGAGCATATTCAATCGCAGCTTCAGGGTCATGGATTGAGCAAGGTCCACAAACCACCAACAAACGCGGGTCTCGGCCAGCGATAATGTCAGAGATAGTCTGTCGGGACTGCTCAATTTGCGCTTCTTGCCCCGCCGACAGAGGAAACTCAGCTTTCAGTTGTTCTGGCGTGATAAGTATTTGTTCGTCAGAAATATGAACATTATTCAGCGCATCTTTTTGCATGGTCGTCGTCCTTTATTAAGCTCGTTTGCGATTTTTTCTCACTGAGAATATGTCTACCTTACCATCATTAGTAAAGAATGCAATCCATTATACGTAAATTTTTCGTTACATCAGTGCGTGATCGCCCATTTTAAAAGGGTTGGTATATTTAAATCGTAAACATTACGTTACACGCGCTATGTGGAATTAAAAATATATCCACTACATTATGTCACGAGGACGCCATGGAAAACCAATACCATAAGCAAGGCTATTGTCTGAAAAATCATGGTGTAAGCTTCAGGCTTGCTGAACATTGAAAGGGACGGGATAAGGAGGATATTTCAGGCTGATAACGCAGTAAAAAATGAGGTGTGATGATAAGAGTATCCTGTATCAATGATGCAGGTTTTTATACGACCAGTATCAGCGTTAACCGTTACTGATCGTTTTTGCTCTTCTGCTCAGGCTTTCTGGGCTTCTACAGCACCACCTTCCCAGTAAAAAACAAAGTCGACATCAACGTTACCATCAAAGTCACTCGCGTTATCTGTCGCGTTGACGGCCTTAAACGAGAAGTTATTTTGCTTATCAGAGAGAAGGATCTGCTGATATTTATTTTTACTCATTGGCTGATGTCCATAAAAAACATTAACTTCTAATTCAGCCGTCTTTTCTTTATTAGAGAGTGTATTGCTAACCACTCTGGTAAATAATTTATACTCTGGTATATCCTGCTTAAGAGGCAACGTATATATTTTTTGATCTCCCGAGCTAAGATTAGAGGCGGATGCTTTATCCGGCACCAGATATGCAGAGCCTGAAGAACTTATGCCCATACCGTTTTTATGACTTGTTGAATCTTTAATAGCTACCGCCTTCCATGTAGCTACTGACGTTATATTCGATGAGTCAGCAAAGACATTCAATGAATATAGAGAACAAATTAACAGCATCAGTTTATTCATAGAATCAACTTAAATAGTAGTATCAGCATGGGCTTTCCACTCAAGAGGCAGAAAGAACATTTTATTAATCAGAGAGATATAAAGAAGTACTGTATTTTCAATCAACAGGTTATCAGGATGTTAAGCCCGTTAACATCCTAAAAACTTTACTTGATAGATAATCTTATATCAAGATTTTTAGTGGTTTAAATGAAATATTTATAGTCTTTTTCACTGAATGAAAATCATATATTAAAATACTTCACCATCAATTAAACACCTATTATCATTCGATTATAATATAATTAGTTTAATATTTTAATATACAAATTGAGTTGTTATATGAATATAGAAAATACCGGGATTAATTATAGAGTTTGCAAATATTGAACAGGAGATGCTGACAAGCCCGCGACCCAAACGCCATCATGCTTCATATTCGATATGTAAAAAAAGGGGTTAGCCATTGGCTAACCCCTTGTTCTATTTCACGCTTTGGATGCAGCGTGAGGCTGGTCTTATGCGCCCAGACGCTCTTTGATACGCGCTGACTTACCAGTACGCTCACGCAGGTAGTACAGTTTAGCTTGGCGAACAGCACCACGACGTTTAACAGCAATGCTGTCAATTACTGGGGAGTGAGTCTGGAATACACGCTCAACACCTTCGCCGTTGGAAATTTTACGAACAGTGAATGCAGAGTGCAGACCGCGGTTACGAATAGCGATAACCACGCCCTCGAATGCCTGCAGACGTTTTTTAGAACCTTCAACGACCCATACCTTTACTTCCACGGAATCACCCGGACGGAATGAAGGTACGTTCTGTTTCATCTGCTCTTGTTCAATTTGCTTAATAATGTTGCTCATAATTTAATCTCTTATCCTGGGTAAACTGATGTATTGGGAGGTATTAACCATGCCCATCATGTTTATGTTGCTTTAGCATGTTCCCGTTGGAACTCTGCCAGCAACCTTACTTGCTCTTCAGTCAGAGCCAGGTTTTCTAGAAGTTCAGGTCTTCTGAGCCAGGTGCGACCCAGCGACTGTTTCAGGCGCCAGCGGCGAATCTCAGCATGGTTTCCTGACAGTAATACTGCCGGGACTTCCATACCATCTAACACTTCAGGACGGGTATAGTGTGGACAATCCAGCAACCCATCAGCAAACGAATCTTCGCTGGCTGATGCCGCATGCCCCAGTACTCCAGGTATAAACCGGGAAACTGAGTCAATCAGCGTCATTGCCGGTAACTCTCCACCGCTGAGAACGTAATCTCCAATTGACCATTCTTCGTCAATTTCGGACTGAATAACGCGCTCATCAACCCCTTCGTAACGACCACAAACCAGAATTAACTTCTCATTGGTAGCCAGTTCACTTACGCCCGCTTGATCAAGCTTGCGTCCCTGAGGTGAAAGGTAGATTACCTTGACCCCTTCTCCTGCCGCTGATTTGGCTGCATGGATGGCTTCCCGTAAAGGATTTACCATCATCAGCATTCCCGGTCCCCCACCATATGGACGATCGTCCACGGTGTGATGTCGGTCGTATGTGAAGTCACGAGGACTCCAGAACTGAATGCTGAGCAAGCCATTTTTAACAGCCCGGCCAGTTACCCCGTAATCAGTAATTGCACAAAACATTTCAGGAAACAGGCTAACAACACCAATAAACACAAGCCAATCCCCATTATGCGAACGATTACCGTTATATTTCGGAGGTCTAAAAACCAGGATCCCAATCTACTTCAATCGTTTGAGTAGCGAGATCGACTTTCTTGATAACCTGCCCATCGAGGAACGGAACCAGCCGCTCCTTGATGCCAAATGCATCCTTCAGGTTTGCCTTAATGACCATCACGTCATTCGAGCCGGTTTCCATCATGTCGATGATTTTACCGAGCTGATATCCTTCAGTAGTCACTACCTGGCAACCCATAAGGTCTTTCCAGTAATAGTCACCCTCTTCCAGATTTGGCAATTGCGTGGAATCTACAACGATTTCGCAATTCGTCATCAGATTCGCAGCATCCCTATCATCAATGCCATTCAGCTTGATGATCAGATCCTGATTGTGGGTCTTCCAGCTTTCCAGCTGAACAGGCTGCCACTGACCACCGCGCTGGATAAACCAAGGCTGGTAATCAAAAATGCTTTCGGCGTCTTCGGTGGAAGAAAACACTCTGAGCCAACCTCGAATGCCATAGGAGGAGCCCATTTTCCCCAATACAATTGGGTTAACAGGAACCTTTGGAGCGAGTTGCTTGCTCATCATGACCACCGTGACAGATTAAGCTGCTTTCTTAGCGTCTTTGATCAGCGCAGAAACGCGATCAGAAACGGTTGCGCCCTGGCCAACCCAGTGAGCGATACGATCCAAGTCCAGGCGTACGCCTTCTTCTTTTTCGTTCGCGATTGGGTTAAAGAAACCAACGCGCTCAATGAAGCGACCGTTACGTGCATTGCGGCTATCAGTAACAACAACCTGGTAGAACGGACGCTTTTTAGCGCCGTGACGAGCTAAACGAATAGTAACCATAACATCCTCTATAGTGAATAAAACACCGGGCCCGTCGAGGGACGAACCCGGTGTTATATTAAAGCCCGAAAATTGTACTCATTTCGACGCAAAAAGCAATCTAAAAGAGCTTAGCGACCTGGAAATCCTGGTGGCATCATTCCTTTCATGCTACGCATCATTTTGGCCATTCCGCCTTTCTTCATCTTTTTCATCATGCGTTGCATATCGTCAAACTGCTTCAGCAGACGGTTAACATCCTGCACCTGCATGCCAGAACCCTGCGCGATACGGCGTTTACGGGAACCTTTAATCATGTCCGGCTGGGCACGTTCTTTCAGCGTCATCGAGTTAATAATCGCTTCCATACGCACCAGAACTTTATCATCCATCTGGGATTTGACGTTATCCGGCAACTGGCCCACGCCCGGCAGCTTGCTCATCATGCTCGCCATGCCGCCCATGTTTTTCATTTGTTTGAGCTGATCGAGGAAGTCGTTCAGGTCGAAACCATCGCCTTTCTTCATCTTGCTGGCGAGTTTTTCTGCCTGTGCCCGATCAACTTTACTTTCAATATCTTCGATCAGTGACAGAACATCACCCATTCCCAGAATACGGGAAGCAATTCTGTCCGGATGGAAAGGTTCCAGAGCGTCAGTCTTTTCACCCACGCCGAGGAATTTAACGGGCTTACCGGTGATATGACGAATCGAAAGCGCCGCACCACCACGTGCATCACCGTCGACTTTGGTCAGTATCACACCCGTCAGCGGCAGCGCTTCGTTAAAGGCTTTTGCGGTGTTTGCCGCATCCTGGCCGGTCATGGCGTCCACGACAAACAAGGTTTCTATCGGGTTAATCGCGGCATGAACGTGTTTAATCTCGTCCATCATCGCTTCATCTACGTGTAAGCGACCGGCGGTATCCACCAGCAGAACGTCATAGAACTTAAGTTTTGCTTCTTTCAGTGCAGCATTAACGATATCAACTGGCTTTTGTTGCACGTCAGAAGGGAAGAAATCCACTTCCACTTGCTGAGCCAGGGTTTCAAGCTGCTTGATAGCCGCAGGACGATAAACGTCAGCAGAAACGACCAGCACTTTTTTCTTCTGCTTTTCACGCAGGAATTTACCCAGTTTCGCCACACTGGTGGTTTTACCCGCACCTTGCAGACCGGCCATCAGCACCACAGCAGGAGGCTGCGCGGCCAGATTGAGGCTGGCATTCTCTTCGCCCATCGCTGAAACCAGTTCAGCGCGGACGATTTTGACGAATTCCTGGCCAGGAGTCAGGCTTTTATTGACTTCATGACCCACCGCTTTTTCTTTAACGCGGCTGATAAAGTCGCGCACTACCGGCAAGGCAACATCGGCCTCCAGCAGTGCCATACGGACTTCGCGCAGTGTTTCTTTGACGTTTTCTTCGGTAAGTCGCCCACGGCCGCTTATATTGCGTAAAGTGCGCGACAGACGGTCTGTTAAGTTATCAAACATTGTATTTTGCCTAAAATAATCACTAAGGCCTGGTCCTAAGGACACCAGCCAGAATTTTGGTGGATTATAACATGAAGTGCCTCAGGTGCTATCCAACGGTTGGAGCGGGCGACAGGTAACGTTATACTGATTTTTTTCTTATCTGGCTAATATGAACAACACCCTATGCCTGTTTTCGCCATCCTTGCCCTTGTTGCTTACTCTTTCAGCCTTGCGCTGATCATTCCCGGCCAGCTCAGGAAGAACAGTGGCTGGCGGCGTTTTGCCATTTTGTCAGCGGTTATTGCGCTGATAAGCCACAGCCTTGCCCTGGAAGCACGTATTTTTACGCCTGACGGAGGACAAAATCTGAGCCTGCTGAATATAGGCTCGCTGGTCAGTTTAATGATTTGTACCGTCATGACCATTGTTGCTTCTCGTGACAGAGGCTGGCTATTATTGCCGATTGTCTATGCTTTCGCGTTGATTAATCTCGCATTTGCCACATTTATGCCTAATGAGTTTATTACCCATCTTGAGACAACTCCCGGCGTAATGGTTCATATTGGCCTATCCTTATTTGCCTACGCGACGCTGATTATCGCGGCACTTTACGCTTCACAACTGGCCTGGATTGACTACCAGCTAAAAAATAAACGACTCGTTTTTAGTGGTGAAATGCCACCCTTGATGGTGATTGAGCGTAAAATGTTTCATATCACCCAGATTGGTGTCGTCCTGCTTACCCTGACACTCTGCACCGGTTTGTTCTTTATGAAAAACCTGTTCAGCATCGATAATGTTGATAAAGCGGTTCTGTCCATTATTGCCTGGTTTGTCTACGTTATTTTACTCTGGGGACACTATCATCAAGGCTGGCGCGGCCGTCGCGTGGTGGTGTTTAACGTGGCAGGTGCCATTATTCTGACACTGGCCTACTTTGGTAGCAGGGTATTACAAGAGTTCATTCTCTAACGCGTCATTGCTTAAAGGATATCGCTTTGGAACATATTTCAACGACCACGCTGATTATTACGCTTATCATCATGGTACTGGTATCGGCCTTCTTTTCAGGTGCCGAAACCGGGATGATGACGCTTAACCGTTATCGTCTTCGTCACAAAGCGAAACAAGGACATCGCGCAGCACTGCGCGTAGAGCAACTCCTCAGAAAACCGGATCGCCTGATAAGCCTGGTGCTGATCGGTAATAACCTGGTGAATATTATGGCCTCCGCTATCGCCACCATCGTCGGCATGCGCCTCTACGGTAATGTTGGCGTAGCAATAGCCACCGGCATTCTGACCTTTGTTATTCTGGTGTTTTCTGAAGTATTGCCCAAAACAATCGCCGCTCTTTATCCGGAAAAGGTTGCCTATCCGTTTAGCATCCTTTTAAAACCACTACAGATTTTGATGATGCCCGTGGTCTGGCTGCTGAATACGATTACGCGTTTACTGATGCGTATGCTCGGCATAAAAGTGGATAATGTGATGAGTACTGCATTGAGCAAAGAGGAGCTTCGCACGCTGGTTAATGAGTCTCGCTCCCAGATGTCGCGGCGCAACCAGGACATGTTGCTCTCGGTACTCGATCTGGAAAAAGTCACCGTCGATGACATTATGACCCCACGTAATGAAATCGTCGGAATCGATATCAATGACGAGTGGAAAGCCATTGCCCGTCAGCTCACCCACTCTCCTCACGGGCGTATTGTGCTCTATCGTGACTCACTGGACGATGCGATTGGTATGCTGCGTCTGCGAGAAGCCTACAGGCTGATGACCGAAAAAAATGAATTCACTAAAGAGACGATGCTACGCGCCGCCGATGAAATTTACTTTATCCCGGAAGGCACCCCACTGAGTGTTCAACTGGTGAAATTTCAGCGGAATAAGAAAAAAGTGGGTCTGGTAGTCAATGAATACGGTGATATTCAAGGCTTGGTCACGGTTGAAGATATTCTAGAAGAGATTGTGGGAGATTTTACCACCTCGATGTCACCGACGCTTGCCGAAGAAGTCCACCCACAACCCGATGGCTCAGTGATTATCGATGGTAGCGCGAATATTCGGGAACTGAATAAGGCCTTTAACTGGACCTTACCTGAAGACGAAGCCCGGACGATGAACGGTATGCTGCTGGAAGCCATTGAAGAGATTCCGGCACCAGGAACGCATATTCGCCTGTCGCATTATCAGATTGAAATTCTTGATGTGTACGACAATATGATTAAGCAAGTACGCGTCGTTCCCCTGTCTTCAGCGCATCCTTCTCACGAATAATAGAGACAAAAAAGCCAGCCGTTTGCAGGCTGGCTTTATATCACAGGCATCAAGGCCGTCGGCCGTACTTCTACTGCCCGTTTGCTTATTTACGCTTTCGCTTTCGCCACTGAAACCATCGCAGCACGCAGGGTGCGACCATTCAGGGTATAGCCTTTTTGCATCACCATCAGTACATGATTCGGAGCAACATCGTCAGATTCGACCATAGCGATAGCCTGGTGTACATCCGGGTTAAACGGAACGTTAGTTTCGCCAACCACTTCAACACCAAATTTACGCATCACATCAATCATCGATTTTTGTGTCAGATCGATACCTTCAACCATCGGCGCGATATCCGCATTGCTTTTATCGGCGACTTCAAGGGCACGATCCAGGCTGTCGATAACCGGCAGTAGCTCGTTAACAAATTTATCGAGTGCAAATTTATGTGCTTTTTCGATATCTAATTCAGTACGGCGACGCAGATTTTCCATTTCAGCTTTGGTGCGCAGCACGCTATCACGCTCGCGTTGCTCAACTTCCGCCAGCTGAGCTTGCAAGGTAGCAATCTGGTCGTCATGTTGATCCGCTGTATTGACACCGTCTACGGCTTCAATATCATCGTGATGCTCTGGTACCATTTCGTCTGAAACTTGCTCATCTGGTATTTTCTGTTCTTTACTACTCATGAAATTCTCCGCGTGTTTAGCATTAATCTCGCTGGTTCGCTTATTATGGGGATCTGTTTCAGGGTTTCAAGGGAACCTGACATATTGTCGCAGTAACATCTGTGATTAAGGATAAGCAGGATAATGAACAAACACTTCAATTGTATCGGTATTGTCGGGCATCCACGGCATCCTACAGCCCTGACAACGCATGAAATGCTGTATCGCTGGCTGCACAGTGAAGGCTATGAAGTTATTGTAGAACAACAAATAGCTCATGATCTGAATCTTACTCAGGTAAAAACCGGTACCCTGGCAGAGATTGGTCAGCAGGCAGACTTAGCCGTTGTGGTCGGCGGTGACGGTAATATGCTGGGTGCAGCGCGCGTGCTGGCGCGCTACGATATTAAAGTGATTGGCATTAATCGCGGTAATTTAGGCTTTTTGACCGATCTCGACCCCGATAACGCCCATCAGCAGCTGTCTGCCGTACTGGAAGGGCATTACATCACCGAGCAGCGTTTTTTACTGGAAGCACAGGTGTATCACCATGATACTCCGACGCGTCTGAGTACTGCCATTAATGAGGTGATACTGCATCCCGGTAAAATTGCCCATATGATTGAGTTCGAGGTATATATCGATGAGGTGTTTGCCTTCTCTCAGCGTTCCGATGGGTTAATTATTTCCACGCCAACCGGATCCACGGCCTACTCGCTTTCGGCCGGTGGCCCGATTCTGACCCCTTCACTGGATGCCATTACCCTGGTACCGATGTTTCCACATACCTTGTCGGCGCGTCCGCTGGTTATTAACAGCAACAGCACCATTCGTTTGCGCTTTTCGCATATGCGCAGCGATCTGGAAATTAGCTGTGACAGTCAGATCTCCCTGCCGATACAGGATGGCGAGAGCGTACTGATTAAACGCTGTGATTATCATCTGAACTTGATACACCCTAAGGATTACAGCTATTTCAATACATTAAGCTCAAAATTAGGCTGGTCAAAAAAATTATTCTAAAAAGCAGCATTGCCACTTTACTGTATATAAAACCAGTTTATACTGTATGCAAACACAGTTATGGTTTTTCATACAGAGGTGGCTATGCTGACACAACTCACCATCAGTAATTTTGCTATCGTTCGCGAACTTGAAATTGATTTTCAGCAGGGAATGACGGCCATCACCGGTGAAACCGGGGCCGGTAAATCTATTGCGATTGATGCCTTAGGGTTGTGTCTGGGTAGTCGTACAGAAGCGGATATGGTGCGCCGGGGTGCACAACGTGCCGATCTGTGTGCTCGCTTCTCGTTAAAAGACACGCCAGCGGCGCTACGCTGGCTTGAAGAAAACCAGCTGGAAGAAGGCAATGAATGCCTGCTGCGTCGCGTAGTGAGCCATGACGGCCGCTCTCGTGGCTTTATTAACGGTACTGCCGTACCCGTCTCCCAGCTACGTGAACTGGGCCAGTTGCTGATCCAGATCCACGGTCAGCACGCCCATCAGCTGCTACTCAAACCAGAACACCAGAAAAGCTTGTTAGATGGCTATGCCTGTGAGCAGGGCATGATGCAACAAATGCGTGAATACTACCGCCAATGGCATCACAGCTGCCGCCTGCTGGCCCAGCATCAGCAGCAGGCTCAGGAACGCGCCTCCAGAGTTGAACTATTAAACTACCAGCTTAAAGAGCTCAACGAGTTTGCCCCGCTTGCCGGTGAGTTTGAAGCTATCGACGAAGAATATAAACGCCTGGCGAACAGCGGTCAGCTGCTCTCCACCAGCCAGCACGCTCTGAGTATTCTTGGCGAAGCCGAAGAGGTTAATCTGCAAAGTCAGCTGTATACCGTGCGTCAGTTAATGGCTGATCTGGTGGGTATGGACAGCAAACTCACCAGTGTTCTGACATTGCTGGAAGAAGCTGAAATTCAGATTTCCGAAGCTTTTGATGAACTACAACACTACTGTGAACGACTGGACTTAGATCCGAATCGTCTCTACGAGCTGGAACAGCGTATCTCCCGACAGATTTCACTGGCACGTAAGCATCATGTCACTCCGGAAGAGCTACCTGTTTTCTACCAGAAGTTGCTGGACGAACAGCAGCAGCTGGAAGCCCAGTCAGACTCTCAGGATGCCCTACAGCAAGAAGTTGCTCATCACCATCAGCAAGCCTTAGCCCTGGCACAGACACTGCATCTCAGCCGGGTTAAATATGCTGAGGAGCTCTCAGCACTTATCACCAGCAGTATGCACAGCCTGTCGATGCCACACGGTATTCTGGTGATTGAAGTCGAATTTAACGAAAGCGTCCTTACCGAAACTGGGGCTGACAAAATCGACTTTCGCGTCAGTACTAACCCAGGCCAACCAGTACAGGCGCTGGCGAAAGTGGCCTCCGGTGGGGAACTATCGCGTATCGCCCTGGCCATTCAGGTCATCACTGCTCGTAAAATGGAAACACCGGCCCTGATTTTTGACGAAGTGGATGTGGGTATCAGTGGTCCGACCGCGGCTGTAGTGGGTCGGTTACTGCGGCAGCTGGGTGAGTCGACCCAAGTAATGTGTGTGACGCACTTACCGCAAGTCGCAGGCTGTGGCCACCATCACTTCTTTGTCAGTAAAGAAACTGACGGCGAAATGACAGAAACACATATGCAACCGCTGGACAAACGTGCCAGACTGCAAGAACTGGCTCGCCTGTTAGGGGGAAGCGAGGTCACGCGTAATACTCTTGCCAATGCAAAAGAACTGCTGGCAGCCTGATTTTCCCTGAAATGCAGTGAGCAGGCGTTAAAGAGTTGAAAAGAATAGCATTTAATATTTTTCCTGTGATATCAGATGCTTTTTAACTAACTTTTTTATACTCCTGCGGTCAGAGTTGAGCGCCTTATAGGTTTAAAACTGATTAAAGGTCTATTATCATCGGCATAAAATGAATGTGCCACGTACGACTCGGGCCAGAAAAGGGATCAAATTACTATGCGTTGTAAAATGCTGACTGTAGCAGCAGCGGCTCTTCTGATGTTGACCGCAGGTTGTTCCACTCTGGAACGAGTGGTCTATCGCCCGGATATCAACCAGGGTAACTATCTGACACCCACTGATGTCGCCAAAATTCATACGGGTATGACACAGCAGCAAGTGGCTTACACTCTGGGTACACCGTTGATGAACGATCCGTTTGGCACCAACACGTGGTTTTATGTTTTCCGTCAGCAACCAGGCCATGAAAACGTCACTCAGCAGACTCTGATCATGACTTTTGACAGTAATGGTGTTCTGACAGACTTGGTTAACAGACCGAAACTGACTAACGAATAATGACCCTGACGGGGTAATGAAAAAGGGGTGAGAAACTGTGTTTCTCACCCCTTTTTATTCATTATTTTTTGGCCGAACGCTCGGCGCGCTGTCGCCGTAGTTCTTTAGGATCAACAAGTAAAGGACGATAAATTTCGACTCTGTCCCCTTCATGCACTTCATCTGTAAGTTTTACTGAGCGACTATAAATACCGACTTTATTCTTCTTCAGATCAATATCGGTACGCAGTGTCAGCAGACCCGAAGCGATAATCGCCTGTTCAACCGTACTCCCTTCAGGCAGGGATATCTGACGCACGAACTGCTTCTCGGGTAGCGCATAAGCGACTTCGACCCGGATATCATGCGACACGGTAAACCTCTTTTGCACGCACAGTGAAGGCCTGCACCATATTACCCGCCAGCTCTTTAAATACCCGACCAAATGCCAGCTCTATCAGCTTATTGGTAAACTCGAAATCAAGCTGAAATTCAATGCGGCAAGCGTCATCCCCAATTGGCGTAAATTTCCAGCCGCCCATCAGTTTTCTGAACGGGCCATCCACCAGCTGCATAATAATGCTCTGGTTACTGACCAGAATATTACGCGTGGTAAAGGTTTTGCTGATCCCCGCCTTGGAAACATCGACAGCAGCCATCATTTGACTGGCGGACTGATCCAATATCCGGCTTCCTGAACAGCCAGGTAAAAACTGCGGATATGATTTCACATCATTTACTAACTGGTACATTTGCTCGGCACTGTATGGCACCAACGCTGTACGGCTAATTTGCGGCATAACAATTCCCGGAAGTCACAAAACGGGAAAATAATAACATTTATCAGCAGGCAAAGAAAAACTCTCTGCCACCATGCTAAGATAAGCCCTTACTCCTCGAGCATGACCCGGGGATGTCTTTGAACTCCTGGATGACTTATACTGAGCGGCACTATGACTAAGAAAAAAGCACACAAACCAGGCTCAGCCACCATTGCGCAAAATAAACGCGCCCGCCACGAATACTTTATTGAAGATGAATTTGAAGCGGGTCTTGCGCTGCAAGGCTGGGAAGTTAAATCATTGCGCGCCGGAAAAGCGAACATTTCCGATAGCTATGTCATTTTTAAAAATGGCGAAGCCTTCCTGTTCGGCGCGACCTTTACCCCACTTACCGTGGCGTCAACCCACGTAGTCTGCGATCCGACGCGGACACGTAAGCTGCTGCTTAATAGAAGAGAGCTGGATAATATCTTCGGTAGCGTCAGCCGTGACGGCTTTACCGTGGTAGCCCTCTCCATGTACTGGAAGAATGCCTGGTGCAAAGTCAAAATTGGCCTGGCCAAAGGTAAAAAGCTGCACGACAAGCGTACCGATGTGAAAGATCGTGAATGGGCGATGGATAAAGCGCGCATTATGAAACACGCCGGACGCTAATCACTATGCCCGCCATCACAGGCGGGCCTGCTTTCTTTGAGCCCCTCCCTTGTCTGTAATAGATTTGACTGCTCCCCTGCCTGAATGAACTGCATCCCAAAAGTTGCTGTCGGGTGAGGTAAATGTATACAGCCATCATTGATGAAAAATTCAGAAATTATCTGGAAAGATAGTTGGGCTTATCATAAGAATATTCCCTGTATTTATCGCCCGTGTTATTTGACATCCCCCGGTATGAGGATGAATAGTCGCGGGACTCGTTGGCATTCTTAGATGAAGTCGTAAAAGAAGACTTGGAAGAAGAATGGGCACCATAACGTTCGTTATGCCAGGGTGATGAAAACCTGTCATTAACGGTGGAACTATTAATAACTGCATTGCAAGCGCCAGCGAAGCCTTTAACAAAACCACTTACCACTGGGTCTGAGGATGAGTTGTCGCTGAACTCACTTATCTTTTTTTTATATTCGGCTTTTAATAAGTCCTTTTTTATATTTTCACCCGCTTTAGCTGAAGCAGAAGAAGAGTATTTGGAAAGAGAGTCATGACGGGTAGAACGATTAATAACCGCATTGCAGGCGCCAGAGAAGCTATTGACAAAGCAACTTGCCACGGGCTCTGAGGGTGAAGCTCGGGTTCCCACAGAAGAAGAACCCGACGATATCGAAATACCATTTTGACCACTGATTCCTTGCATATCTACTCCTTATTTTATTTACCGGCGTGGGCTTTCAGCGTATTTACCGCTATAAAATTAACTAACACAGTTAAGAGTTAATCAGCTAACAGAAAACAATCATCTCTTAAGCAACGACATCGATAAAACAGCATATTGATGGCCGGAGAGCTAATAGAGTTGTTGATACTGCCAAGTATCAGCCCAATACGCTCCCCGCAACCCGAGTTAAAAACAACCGTAATGCACAGTATTTAAACACCCTTCTCGTTACTGATAACAGGAAGTGATTCAATAACCTGCATCTGAGTAATTCTCAGCGCAGCGCTAGTCAGCCGGGTAATAAATCTGTTATACTCGCTTTACACATTGGGGCTGATTCTGGATTCGACGGGATTTGCGAAACTCAAGGTGCATGCCGAGGGGCGGTTTGCCTCGTAAAAAGCCGCAAAAAATAGTCGCAAACGACGAAAACTACGCTTTAGCAGCTTAATACCCTGCTTTGAAGCCTTCTCTCCCTAGCTTCCGCTCTTAAGACGGGGATCAAGAGAAGTCAAACCCAAAAGAGATCGCATGGATGTCCTGCCTGGGGCAAAAGTGCTAAAACTAATCAGGCTAGTTTGGTAGTAGCGTGTCAGTTCGCAGCTGCCCGGCGAATGTAAAAACTTGACTAAGCATGTAGTGCCGACAGTGTAGTAATTTCGGACGGGGGTTCAAATCCCCCCAGCTCCACCAAAATCCTTTGTTGAAGGTCACCAGAGCCTGATATGAAGTCCTGAAAGCCCGCATGGCGCAAGCCTGCGGGCTTTTTTGTGTCCACAATCTGTCCAGTGAGATTGGCAATCTTCCACCTACATCTGAAGTTTTATGGTTTTTAAGCTACTTCACACAGTAAAAATCCGCTAATAGCCGGTTTAGTCTTCAAATCCTGGCTAAAACCACAGCGGAATATGAAGAAAGCTCCTGCGACAAGATAGCAGGAGCTGGGGAGATGTCTGACTATAACAGCTGTCAGGCAGGTTGCCGCAGATGCTGGCTCATTTCTTCTCTGACCTGAGGTACAGTTAAGCCAACAATAATTTGGAAACTATCACCGTTTCTTACTACGCTGACAGCTCCATGCTGTTGAAAGTACTCTGTCTCAGCGACCTTTTCCGGATGATGAACCTTCACTCTTAAGCGGGTTGCACAGTTAGTCAATAAAGCAATATTATCCTTACCGCCCAGACCATGAATAAATGCAATGGCTTGATTGTCCTGAGTATCACTTACAGGTGAACCTTCCTTAGCCTGTTTATAGTCAGACTTGGTATACAGTTTCGCCTCAGTGTCACCACGCCCCGGAGTTAGAATATCGTATTTTAAAATTAAACCTCGGAACACAACAAAGTAGATAGCAGTAAAACTTAAACCAATCAGGGCCTGAATCACATAAGTGCCGGCATGATTACTTCCTAAAGGCAGCCAGTTTTGGAAAATAAAATCAATCAAACCTGTCTGGAAATTACCTGATACTCCGAATAAATAGGCAATTGTTGCCATTGTGGCTGATAGCGCTGCATGTAAAGCAAATAACAAGGGGGCGATAAATAAGAAGGTAAACTCTATCGGCTCAGTAATACCCGTCAGTATCGCAGTCAAAGCAGCCCCAAGAACCAGGCCTAGCACCATTTTTTTATTTTTGGATTTTGCTGTCGAATACAAAGCCAAAGCAATTCCCGTACAACCAAACACTTTACCCATACCAGTAAGCATAAGGCCTCCCTGAGGAAACTGCTCAGTGAGCGGTTCTTTGCTGGCAGCAAACTCTGGAATATTTTGAATCCAATAGGCTACAGTGCCGCCATCGACAGCGACAGGGCCGTAAAATACAGGGCCATACACAAAGTGATGCAATCCTGTTGGGATCATAATACGTTCAAGAAAGGTAAATACCCAAACACCTAAAGAACCTGCTGAAACTAAAAAGCTTTGTAAATTATTAATGCCATGCTGAATACTTGGCCATATAAAACAGGTAACGATCGCCAGTAATACCATGACAGGGAAACTGATAATCACGACTAAGGGTGTACCACCAAAAACCGCAGCCCAATTAGGCAGTCTTTTACTAAAGTAACGGTTATGGATCCAAACCGAGATCCCTGCAATCACAATGGCACCAATAAGGTTAGTATCTAACGTTAAGATCCCGCCAATATCGGTTAAACCACGCTCACCTGCAACATAATTAACGCCTAACTCTGCACCCCAAAATTGCAGTATGCCGCCAACAACATAATTAAATGTGATATAGGAAACTAAGGTTGCCAGCACAGCGCGACCCGAGGCGGATTTTGCTAACGCAATCGGTAGTCCGACAGCAAATACAAGAGACATATTTTTAAATACAGCTAATGACGCTTGCAGCAAAATGGTTGAAACTTTTACCCATGTGCTGCCTTCTATAGCCCATGGAAATAAATCCTGGTTGAGCAGCATAACCGAGAGTCCAAGCAACATCCCTGCAGCCGGAAACAAAAGTACTGGGACAAACATCGCAGCGCCAAAACGTTGGAGAATATCTTTCATAACAGCCTCATCCTTTGGTTAAACTGTTTATCAGGCCCGGTTAATTGGGCCTGTTAAATTATTAAAATTGAGGTAAATAAGAGGCGTTCTCTACTAATAATTTATCGACTATCGCTTGTGCATCAGGCACATTTATTACGGTACGGTTCAGTGTTAATGCATTGACCAAGGTTTGGCGGCAACCACTAAACCAGGCATCAACCACCAATTTTTCATAACCGAGTTGCGTTTCTATCATCGCTTTCTGGAAGGTAGGGATCTGTCCAACTGCAAAAGGTTTAGGACCATCGTTAGTCAATGCGGCCGGTACTTCAACCATGGCATCGGCCTGGATATTTGCAATAGCGCCTTCATTAGGTACGATAACTAAATAAGTCTCACCCAGATTATAGGCTAATGAAGCCGCAACTCTCACCATATAGCGGCCATGAATATCCGCATGCAAATGTTCATGCTGTGCGGTTCCCGCTTCAATAATTCGCCGGTTAAGTTCAAAAACACGCTTCTCTCGACCATTAATTACCTGACGTGCACGAGTATTATTGATGTCTTCTTTCGCCACCATTTTTTCTGGATATAGATAATACTGCAGATAAGTATTGGGAAGATATTCTGGATTATCACGCAACATTATTTGCATATTTTTAAATGTTGCCTGCCACGAAGGATCGTCTGCAATTTCAGCATCAACCGCTGTGATCCCTTTTTCAAGAATAATATGCTTAATTCTGTCCGTCAGGTCCTCCCCCTGACGATTGCGAATTTTGGTAAACCATCCGTAATGATTTAAGCCGAAGTATTCAGGTACAAGATCCCAAATCTCACAATTAAGTAACTGAGCATAGCTAACCATAATAGCAGCCGGCATATCACAGATATTCAGGATCCGCTTATCATCAGGGAACTCTCTGTTTAAGGCTTCTGCAACAATAGCTGCTGGATTCGTATAATTGAGGATCCAGGCATCTGCAGAGTAGTGCCGGATCTCATTAATTAACGTTATCATATCGCCTATTGAACGTAGCCCATAAGCCATTCCCCCTGCACCACAAGTCTCTTGCCCCACGCAGCCGAATGAGAGCGGGATCTGTTCATCCCGCTCACGCATCGCTAAACCACCAGTACGAATTTGAATAAAGAAGAAATCACTGTCTCTAAAAGCTTCTGCCTTATCAGTAGTATAAATAAACTCTTCCACTTCCGGATAAGCTTCTCGTAAAACTATTTCAGTAGCCAGAGCGTTTGAAGCCTGACGCTGCTCGTCGATATCATAGAAGGTGATTTTTTTGAGTGGAAAATTCTCTTTTTCTGCAATCAGGCTATTAATCATTCCTAATGTGTAGGTACTTCCTGCCCCTACTATAGTGAGTTTTTGTTTTTTCATGGTTGCATCCTCATCATTCTATGTCTGGTCAATTTGTATTGTTAAAGTACCAAACAAACAATACATTAATAATACATATGGGGTCGTTTTTTGAACCGGGTAACACTTAATGACCGCAAATGTATTTTAAATGTATTATCGATCACATTTTTGCTATCATAAATGATGCCTATTGGAGGGATGCTGGCGTGGATAAACCAAGATATTTACAGATTGCTGAACAGCTGATTGAAGAGATTAAGAAAGGCAAATATAAGCCGGGTACGCTACTACCAACGGAAGCCATACTGCAGGATACCTTTGCCGTTAGTCGGGTCACCATTCGCAAGGCTATGGAGGTATTGCTTGAGCAAGATCTTCTTAAGCGTGTAAGAGGGAGTGGTACTTACGTAAAAACGCCAAAAGCCCAGCATAATGCCTTTGAGCTAAGTGGATTTATTGAAGAAGTCTCGTCTCAGGGGAGAGAACCCTCTTCTAAAGTTATCACTTTTGAAATTCAGCCCAGTAATGCCCTCATAGCTCAAAAATTACAAATAGATGAGGGTCAGCTTATTTATGCAATCAGACGATTACGTTTGATAGATAAAGAACCAGAAATCTTAGAGTGCACTTATCTGCCAGTAGAAATGTTTACTGATTTAAGCCTGGAAGTGATGCAAACTTCAAAATATGACTATATTGAGAATCAAAAAGGGCTCGCTATTGCTCTAAGCAAGCAGGTGGTTTGGCCTGATACATTAACTGAAGAGACGGCTCCGTTACTGAATAGCCCTGTAGGCACACCCATTCTGCGGGTTGAATCAGTCAGTAAATTAACGAGCGGTGTTCCCTTTGAGTTCACCATCAATTATTTTAGGTTGAATCAGTACAGTTTTGAGTTCATTGCTCATCGTAAGCATAACTCCTCCATAATTAACTCATGAGTCATCGCCGAGTGACAGGCATAACCGATTACGTTAGCCCATCACTCTGACGTCGGCTAACTATTTAATTAATGAGTTTAAAATATGGCGAAAATCTTCCCATTTGCAGTAACCGTCGGCATCTACAGGGCAGCCTTTGAAAGATAAGGTCGTGCGCATTGGGGGGTCTTCAGAGTGAGTGACGCCAGAAATCTCTCTGCGAGATTTGTCTCTCTGATACTGGCTCAACTAATGGTAAGTAGCCCCATGAATTCCTGATTAACCTATACAGGAGGAGGCAGAGAAACCGAGTATTTTAAAACAGGTTTATTGGGTATTTTAATAGTTCGTTTCGTCGATTTTTTTTAAATGCTAACCGATTTGAACTATTAAATCAGGCCAGTAAAATGGCATGGTTCTGGAAATAGAATTATAACTTAAATCGTATCCCTAAAAGTTTGAATAATTCCCCTCCGAGGATATACCTAAAACCGTTAGAAAACTCTAATCAGAGTCTGTCTCAGATAACGGGGAGTGGACAGATACATCAAGCTTAAAATCATCACTCAGCTGGCTCCAATGCATCTTTAATGCAGCTTTATGCTCTGCATTCATGGGAAGACTTTGCAGTAGCTCAGGCCAGTTATTTCGCGCCAGGCTCATCACCTCAAGCAGGTGCGGCTTGATGGCTATCCACGGGACACCCACTTTTTCAGCCCATTTTTCAAAATGCTTCATGGTGATATCAAACCATGCTTTGGTTTTCACCATATTCAGCGCCAGGCTATCATTTGCTATATATGGAGGGGTGAATACCACATCATAAAGTGGCGACAAACGTGGGGAGCAACCATCCCTGTAAATCAACATCCAGTTTTTCAGATGTGCATCACCGTTTCCAAGCAAGATGTTAATAAGCAGCCTTCTTGCCATCTGTTGGATATCAGTCAATCGTTCTGAACTTGATTGATAGAGCACGCTACCCAGTTGTTCGTAATTAACTCGTTGATATTTATCCGAAGGATAAAGACCAAATATCTGAGCAAAATCTTCAGTATGGATACGTCCTTCGTCACTTCTATCAAATCGTTTGATACCGTAAGCATACTGCTCATCTGGTAATTTAATATTGGGCAGGCCATCAAGTTCCTTGAGTTCAATTAGCCGTACTTCTGGGATATTTGCTCCCGCAGCTTCAGCAAGTTTCATACAAGTATATTCATTGACGGGCACACCATTGTAGACAGTGGATGGGGTTTTAATAATCCACATATCCTCCGATATTTCCTGATCGATATGGTATCTGCCATCCTGAAGTGATGAGGAAAACTTCATCTGTACACCAGCTAATGAAAACTTGGTACCAGCATGTTTAACATCAATTTGCTGAGGCTCAGTCGATAACCGTTGCTCTAGTGCCCAATCAGGTACATTACCTGCTTTTATCGGTTTAGCGATTAGCGCCCCAGGCAAGTTAGATCCTAAATATGCAAGGATTGAGAATTCATTATTTACGTGGCATTGAAGTGCCCTGGCAGTGAGTTCTCTCAGTACTCCTTCGGGCAGTAGGTTGGATAATACTGGCGGGATCTTATTGGTTCGGATCTGGGATTTACGCAAATAGTCAGGGTCACTCAGCTGTCTCAAAGTTAAAACAGGTCGCTTATCAGCAGGTCTTGCAACAAATTCGGGATTGAAGGTCAGTATATTTTTTCCTCCCGCATAATGCACAATAATGGCTATATCGATACCATGCAGTTGGATATTCAATCCCTCAACTTTTTCAATCTGCTTAGTCACGCGTTATCCTCTGAGCCAAACCAGAATGCAAGATCATCAGAGTCATCTTCTAGCTCTCTGTTACTTTTACCAGTCTCACTTTTAATATCCGGTGTATTTTCGACTGGAGAATAGGCCGCTTTTCTCTCCCTGGGAACAATTGAGAGTTCCAAATCCAGCCCTTCCAGTACTCTGAGCAAAGTCGATAACTTTACGTCACTACCCGATTCAATGCGCTGGTACTGTTGCTGTTTCATGCCAATTTTCATGTACATATCTTTCTGCTCAATACCCAGATTTTTGCGTTGCTTAATGAGCAGGCCTGCAATTTCATCAATATTTTTCACTCGACACCTCAAACAACTCTCTAGTTGTACCAAGCATAAAAACAACATATTAGTTGTTAGATTATACGATTACAACTTTATAGTTGTAATTATAAACCGAGCGAGCAAAAGGGTGAGTTCTCTAAAAGGGAAATTACTGACCAAAGAAAGATAGATACCGTCATACATCAGCCAAGGCGCTGCTGGCGTTAAGGTTGCCTAATCACATAGTTTGCCTATGTTTATCGGCTACCTTCTCTTTACTTATGAAGAGAGATACCAAAAGGTCGATCAGAAGAAATAACGTTCATTACTTTCCCTGTCAGACTTATTGATATCATTGTATTTTTTAATCTTTAGCTAAAAATGCCAGCCAGTCCTGATTAAGCAGTTTTCTCTCTATCTGGCTTACGCGTTCTTGAATACAGGTAAGAAGCTCATCCGCGGTCATTTCCTCTGCGGGTGTACAATACTGATTGCCGTAGCTATCAAAAAGATAGAAGTAAAAACAGTAAAGGTGATTGCAGGCTCTGGAAAAGAAACCCGGGCTAATATCCCAAAAGCGGGTAGCAAAGTAATGCAGGTAAGCCTCCGCAGTTTGGGCATCAGTACAGTGGGTGATATGCCAGAGTGTTATCTTTAACCAGGTCAGGGCACTTAATTTATCTTCCGGGTAGCAGATACCCTGCTCACGCATAAACCTATTGAGATAATAATAAACGTCATCAGTGTCAGGCGTTTTATCAAGATTGAGCGAAGCGAGGATCAGCAGGGATTCAGAGTCATTACCCGCCATCACCTCTTGTTCCGCCCATTCAGTGATGGCTTTAATGATGTCATCACTCGAGACGGGCTCAAACGACTGTTTGAATTTGCTAAGGCAGAGCAGATCGTTCAGCGTGTAATGGTATACCTGTGGTTCCATTTATTCGTCCCTGTATCCGTCATAATTCAAGCTGCTTGGGCGTTGCTGGCGTTCAGGCTGTCGAATCACATAGTTTGTCTATGCTCATCGACAGCCTTCTCTTTGCGCCTACAAGCAACTCAAATTATTTAGGTTATATTATCCGTCATACTTCAAGCTGCCTGGGCGTTGCTGATTAAGACAGAATATATCAGAGACTGGCCCGGGGAGTGCCCGAGCCATATCGCTTATTTCACAGGCTCAGCTTCCAAGACCAGTGTTTCTAGTGGCTGCAGTGTCACCACCACCGCCTCTTTATAATCAGCCGGAACGGTATCATTGCTACCATACACCCTCTTCATCGTGAAATGTGCCGTCTCGCCTTGGGGGATCTCAAAGTCTTTTGCCAGGTTCAGGTAGTAGGTCTGAGGTTTATCAGAAGGGTTACGCAGTCCCAGAATCGCTTTATTGTGAGTCCAGGATGCCCAGCCATAGACATCCAGCGCTGTTGGGTCACCGCCTATCCAGTGGGTATCGACCAGCACCTGGGCATTATCTCGTGACCATTTTGCCGCTTCTGCCAGAGTATCCCACTTCGCCTTATTGAGCATTGAAGGCGTGATGTACAACTCCTGCAACTGAGTACCAGTGGCAAAATAGCTCCAGACCTGATCGGCAAAATCACTGTCAGTCTGTACTTTTTCAAGGCCATAGTAGGCATGTTCCGCGCTGATGATACCGTGGTACATCAGCGAGTTGAGTGGGAATAGCGGGCCCTTGCGTACAATTGAACGATAGGTTTCCGCATCGCGATAGGTCATCCATTGCTGTACGGGTGTGCCCGGGCCGTAGAGGTTAATGTCATCCCCCTGACGCCAGATAGTATCGGCATACAATAGCCAGGACGGGCTGGCATCGGTGCCGGTCGTCAGGTTGATAAATACGTTACTGTTCGCTTCTCGCATATTATGCAGCAGGGCGATAGACGCATCGAAATCGGAGGCATATTGACTCCCTTTAATATGTGAGTTGGCATTGCCCATGCCATCCAGTTTGAAGGAGGTGATGTGCTCCTTGTTGATAAGATTAATAATTTGTTTGTTAAAGTTATCAAAATAGCGCGGACCGGAGAGCGCAAATTTGCCATCAACGGTTTCGAAACCGTACTCTTTAGCATGGGACACACGGATATCACGCGGTTTATTGTAGCCACCCCAGGGCGATAGCCACAGCCCTACTGAGCTGTGCAGGCTGTCAGCTTTTTCGCGCACTTTACCAAACCCATTGCTAAACGCCGGGCCGAATAACCACCTGCCGGTACGATCGTCCCAGCCGTCATCGAGCAGGAACGCGTCGAGCGCGACCCCGCGTCCGGTGATGAACTCTTTATTCCACGCGTCCATCGTCTGTAAGACGTTTTGCTCGCTATAGGGGGTGAAAAAACCGATATCCATCCAGCTGTTGTAATGCAAATAAGGCTTATAGGCCCGTGGGCGAACGGCATCAATAAACTGATTTACGCTACGGCGGAGCTGGTTGGTTTCAGGGAATGTGCCAAACCAAGTGGTGTAGCTGACCGGGGTTTCTGGCTGGATTGGCGTTTTCAGCTCGACGTTAAGATTGGTTGTGGCCTCGTAGGCATAAGTATTGACGATAGGCTTGTCCGGCAGCATGAAAAACGTATCGGCAACGATAGGTGAACTGTTAATGGCGCCGTCAACATAGGGGGCCTGGGCCTGTTTTTTGGTCGGAAAGAAGGTGATTTTAGCGACATCTCGCGCCTGACCTACCGCTGCCAGGGTGTAATCAAGGCTGGCGTACTGACCTTTAACCAGCTTCAGGGTCACAGTGACATTGAAATCGGGATGTACGTAGTCAATCACCAAGGCATCATCCCGCTTCTCAACGTGTTTGACTTTAAAATCTGCGGTATGGATGACGGTTTCATCCGGCAGCGTCAGAAAGAAAAGCTCCTGGGGGGATAGCTGGTGGCTTGAGCCTGTATCTTTCAATACTAAAGCAGAATTCACGTCGTCAAATGAAACGCTGAAATTATCATTGTTCAGAGCATAGTTTGTGGCGAACGCACTGTTGGATATACATAAGGTGAGTAACGAAATCTTGAGCACTTTTTTCATCAGGATGGGAGCCTTATTGTCGTTTAACCAGAGGTAAACTTTTCCTGTGCCAGGCTGGCGCTTCCTCGGAAGTCATGATTTTTATGGCAGGTGCGCCCCTCTTCAGAGCACACCTTTATATTCGAGAGGCTTATCGTTTTTATCAGTCGGGGATGAGGTTTTGTTATGACATTAAGGCTTCGGCTGGAAGCAACAGGCGATTTTCCGATCCACAAACGGCTATTTTGTTTCTGACTATCACTTTCATCGCATCCATGCCTACCCGCATGTAATAGCGCGGATCGTTCCCTTGCGGATTTTCCGCGAACCACTCTTTTACCGCGGCGGCGAAGGCAATTTTTAACTCAGTGGCGACGTTGACTTTACACACCCCCAGTTCAATGGTTCGGCGCACATATTCATCCGGAACATCGCTCGCTCCGTGCAGCACCAGCGGGATATCCACCACCTCGCGAATTTCAGCCAGACGCTGAAAATCGATTTTTGGCCGCTTGGTGTAAAGACCGTGCGCGGTACCGATAGCCACTGCCAGACTATCAACGCCCGTCAGTTCAACGAAACGCCTGGCTTCTTGCGGGTCGGTCAAAAAGGCACTTTCCGCATCCACACTCATATCGTCTTCCACGCCACCCAGACGACCCAGTTCAGCTTCAACACTGCAATCATGTAGATGGCAGAAATCAACCACTGACTTCACCAGCCTGACATTATCGTTAAACGGAAAATGGCTGCCATCGATCATCGCGCTGCGCACGCCAGCATTAACCTTGTGGCGGATATCCTCCAGTGATTCATGGTGATCAAGGTGCAGTGCCAGCGGCATATCGTAGCTGGTGGAGTAGGCACTACAGAGTGCGATTATCTCTTCCAGGGCAATATGTTTGAAGGTACCCGGAGTCCCGGCAAGAATAACGGGGCTTCGTAGCTCACTGCATACTTCAAGGATGGCTTGAATAGTCTCGGCGTTGTGAATATTGAATGCAGGAACCGCATAACCTCTGGCCTGTGCGTTCTGTAAAAGATATTTAGTGGAAATAATGCTCATACTGTCATCCTCCTAAGCCAGCCATGGATGAATAACAACACCCTGCACCACGCGGTTAACCGCGCCGCTGGCAGAGGGGGTATCCGGGGTATTACCGATGCTGAGAGATTGTGTCAGGGCAAAGACTTGCGCATACATCAGGAAGCAAAACGCCAGTTCTGTATCGATAAATGCGCGCGACGGCGGGAGCAAAATATGCGGACCGGCTTCAATAACCTCGTCAGATTCGGCAGCGATCGCCACCACGCGAATAGCCTGCCCGTCACGGCGCAGTTCACTGAGTAAATCGAGATCGTACTGGCGGGTATAGGGATGGCTGGAAACAAACACCACAACCAGCGTTTCGTTATCCACCAGCGATTTGGGACCATGGCGAAAACCGGTTGGCGAATCATAGAATGCCGCCAGCTTACCGGCAGTCAGCTCCAGAACTTTTAGCGCTGACTCCCGTGCTACCCCCTGCAGGCCACCGCTGCCGAGATAAACAATCCGTTTCCACGGCGCGTTACCGAATACCCCATCGCGGAAATCACCGAGCGAAGCGAGGATTGACTGGCAGCGGCTGGCAACGTCGCTGAAGGTCTGGCTGTTGATTATCTCTGGTGCAAATACCGCCAGACAGCTGGCCATCATGGTCGTGATGCTACTAGTCATCGCAAAACCGCGATCGTGTGTTTCGGCAGGCATCAACAGGGCGAAAGCGTTATCAGCATCGAGTGCGTTCTGATACAGGCTCCCGCCTTCGTTACAGGTGATTGAAAGGTGATAGCACTCGGGAACAAACTGATTCGCCAGCTCAACAGCAGCCACACTTTCAGGACTGTTACCTGAACGGGCGAAAGAGACCAGCAACAGCGGGTATGCAGCATTCAAATAGTCTGCTGGGTTGGTCACTAAATCCGTGGTCGGTACCGCACTGATATTTTGTCCGGTGTGATGCGACAGCCAGGGCGCAATGATATCGCCGATAAATGCCGAGGTGCCCGCGCCGGTCAGGATAATGCGCAAATCTTTTTTGCACAAAAGCGGTTTAAGAAAATTATCAAGGGTGGCGCGTGTCTTCTCAATATTGTTCAAGCTACGAATCCAGCAAACGGGCTGCTGGCGGATCTCTGCTTCTGTCCAGGTGCCGGTAGCGGGAGGGGTGTACGTTTCTGACATAACGGGTTCCTTAGTCGTATGAAATCCACATTAGACGCTGACAAAGCAAAGCCATCTTTCGTTTGATTTCATTTCATCTTTAAATCGTTAAATAAAATCTATACAAAAGATAACGAAACATCAATAAAGAAAAAAGAAATAAAACGAAAAATGCGATCGCAAACGAAGGTTGTTTTTTAACTAACTGATAAATAATCACTTAAAGCGATCGGAAAGACAGGGTTCGAGTCATGCAAAAGAAAGGAAAAGAAAGAACAGGCCCAGTGATAACTCACTCAGGCCAAAAAGTACCTCTGAGGATCTACAGGGAAAGAGCCTGACCCTGAACCCAGACTTGCTGCACGTGCAGCCTCGCACTCAGCGCGATGATGCTGGCACGTTTACCGGGTTTCAGCGATCCGAGGTCATTATCGATACCTAAAAGACGTGCCGGATGCAGGGAAGCCATATGAAGCGCATCCTCTGTCGTGATACCCGCCAGCTCAACCATATTTCGCACCGCTGCATCCAGTGAAAGCGTACTCCCCGCCAGACCACCCGAGGCGGTTCGCACGATACCGCCGTGCATTTCTACGCTCTCGCCACACAGTGAGTAGCGCCCATCCGGCATGCCGGCAGCCTGCATCGCATCGGTTATCAATACCAGCCGCTCCCGGCCGCAGCAGGCGCAGAGTTGCATGGCCGCCGGATGTACGTGGTGACCGTCAGCAATGAGTTCCAGCCAGGCACGCTCATCCGTCAAGCCTGCCCCCACCATGCCCGGCTCCCTGTGGTGTAAACCTGTCATACCGTTATAGCAATGGACCAGCCCGTCAGCTCCCGCGTCAAATGCAGCGCGGGTCTGAGCGTAGGTGGCAGCACTATGCCCGAGCATGACCTTTACACCGCGCTGTTTAAGGTGCCGAATCGCCGATAACGCATCGGGTTTTTCCGGTGCCAGGGCGACAACACGCAGCGTTCCATGCGAGCTGGCTATCAGGCTATCCAGCTCACGAAGATCCAGTTCACGAAACAGCTCGGGTGGATGAGCACCTTTGTTCTGTGGGGTGAAGTAAGGGCCTTCCAGGTAGCTACCTAATACCTGCGCGCCTGTCCCTCCTGAGTGACAGCGCTGTGCTATACGGCTCAGTGCACCGTGAATCGACTCAAGCGGTGCAGTAACAGTGGTGGGCAAAAAACTGCCCACACCTTCACGGGCCTTATGCATCGCCAGTCGGTCGAGCGTATCCGCAGCCTCATCCATCACGTCAACGCCGGCTCCGCCATGGACATGGATATCGATCAAGGCCGGGCAAAGCAGCTCAGCGTCACGCTCCATCACGCCGGAAGGGATTGGTTCGATAGCGGTGATAATGCCGGCTTCCATGCGTAATTGATGGTCGTCCAGCCAGCCCTCTTCGCTAAGCAACCGCCGGGCACGCAGTAACTGCGTCATATCCCCTCCTCAACCCCGTGTTGCTCACGGCTGCGATCCATTTCATCAACTAAACTGGTTAATCCACGATGCCCACACTCCAGGGCCTGCACACGAAACGCTTCACTGTTTAATCCCTCACGATCCAGCACCATCTCCAGTAGTAGCTGTAAATTGGTACCGGTTATCACTTCACGGCCCGGCTGCTGCAGCGCCAGTATCGAGGCGACGCGAAACGGCGTGCCGCCCAGCAAATCAGTCAAAAAAACAATCTCCTGCTGGTTACCCAGCGCTTCTATCGCCCGCTCAAGTTGCCCTGTAAGCAAGGCAGTGCTAGAGGTTTCGGGGAAATCAATGGCGATAAACTGCGGCTGCTCGCCGAGTATCTGCTTCATCGCCTTTTCCATTCCGCTGGCAAAGCCACCGTGGCCCGTCAAAATAATCGCTGGCATCTCTTTACCTCATCACACTTACAGAAAGTGGCAGAATTTACCGACCACACCGAGTACCACGGTAATACCTATCAGACGTAATGGGCTCCAGCCGCGGCGGACCAGCCAGAACATGCACAGGGTGTATAGCAGGGGAAAAAACGCTGGCATCAGTTTGTCGATAACGTCAGTTTGTAGCTTCACTACCGCGTCACCCGCGGTAATTTCCAGCGTGGTCACCAGGCGGACGTAGGTGGCCACCAGCGCACCGATAACTGTCATGCCGACAATCGACGCTGCATGGCCGACTTTTTTGGTATTGGCTTTAATCAGTGGGATAGCCGCCACGCCCATTCGATAAGCGTAATGGGCGAGGCCAAAACGCAGACCCAGGTGCACGACGTTAAACATCACCAGAAATACCACCGCCCCGAGAATCGATCCCTGTAGCGCCAGGCTTGCGCCAATACCGCCGCAGATGGGGAGCAATGTCAGCCAGAACATCGCGTCACCGATACCGCCGAGAGGTGCACCCACGGCAATTTTAGTACTTTGAATACTGTTCACATCCTGCTTGGAACGCTCCATCGCAAGGATGATGCCAATGACAAAGGTCACCAGAAAGGGATGAGTATTAAAGAACCCCATGTGCCCTTTCATCGCACGAGCCAGGTCACGTTTGTTGGTATGGATTTTTTTCAGGGCGGGAAGTAACCCGTATAACCAGCCAGAGGCCTGCATACGTTCGTAGTTAAAGGACGCCTGTAGCAGCATCGATCGCCATGCCACGCGGTTGATATCTTTACGCGTCAGCTCTGCGCCGAGTTGCTGATCTTCATAGACATTTTCATTAACGTCGGTCAGCAGTGTCTCTTCGGTATCAGTGGCAGCCTGCTGGGTGGATTGATTAGATACCATCTTCGAATTCCTCTTTCTGTGCTGCCGGAGCAGCGGGTTCAGGAGATTTACGCATCAGATCGATAAGCGCCATCGCGAGTGCCGCGGCGGCAATCGCCAGTACAGGCAGCTTCAGCCAGGCCGCAGCAACGAAACCCAGGATGAAATAAGGAATGTAGATATTCTTCATCATGATTTTCAGCAGCACCGCAAAACCAACAGCAGGCATCATGCCCCCCGCCACGCCCAGACCATCAATCAACCGCGCTGGCAGCATATCAATCGCGGTTTTGGCGTGTTCGGCACCGAAGTAAATCGGCACAAAGGCACAAAGAAAATAGAAGATCCCGAGCGCCAGAAGCGCCAGATAATTGACCCACTCGATACCCCTCGCATCGGCATTTGCCGCCATCCGATCGCAACGTGACATCACGCCTGACATCACCGAGAACAGGAAAGTAATGCCCATCTGGACCGCTACGGCAAAGGGTACCGCCACGCCGACCGCCACTTCTGGCTTCACGCCAGCGGTGATAGCAAAAGCGGTGCCGACAACCGTGCCAATAATCACGTTTGGCGGCTGCGCCCCCGCCAGCGGTGCGAGCCCCATCCACACCAGCTCCAGCGTACCACCCGTCAAAATACCGGTGTTCAGGTCGCCCAGAACCAGGCCGACTAACGGCCCAAGCACCACCGGACGGTGCATATGTGTTAATCCGTTAAACATATCCAGGCCCGCTATCAGGGCGAGAATGCCCAACGCAAAGGCCTGCAACAGACTGATTTCCATTGTGAATCCCTCAGAGTAGTTTAAAGAGATCCAAAGCGGGTTCGGTCGGTACGCCCTGAATGAAACATTCCACCCCGGCGGCTTTCAGCCCGCTGAAGGCAGCAATATCATCGGCGTCGACAGAGACCGTTTTGGCAATTTGCTGTTTGCCAGTGGCGTAGTGCATGTTGCCGACGTTGATACGAGTGACTGGTACACCGCCTTCGACCAACGTCAGGAAATCAGCTGGAGACTTACAGACCAACAGAATTTTTTGTCGATCGGCGGCACGGTGAATATTGTCGATAACTTTTTGCAGCGACCAGAAGCGGACTGCAATACCTTCTGCCAGTACCATCTCCATCAGATTTTGCTGGACGGGATCTTCAGCCACATCATCATTGGCAACCAGCACCAAGTTTGCCCCGGCAAATCCGACCCACTGAACCCCCACCTGACCGTGAATAAGGCGTTCATCAATGCGACTTAACACAATGTTTGGCATGGTGTTTCCTCTTCGTTGTTATACGTTATGAGATATCTCGCCCTGACAAGCTGCGTGGTACTGCTGCAGTATGTCCTGAATGTGGTTGATGATGAGTTCTCGCGGCGTAGCCTTGAGCACGCCTTCGCGAACTTTGCTGTATTGCAGCGGCAGATACTGGCTGATAAGCGGGAGTGGGATAATGTCATTGGCCAGGTTGTTAACCAGTCGTTCGAATGCTTCATCAATCTGGCTATCTGGCCAGTAGTAACGGATCCGGTCTGAATAACTGTAACCACGCGCCAGACGACGAATATGGCTGTCGCCGTGATAGTGGCTCTGCCAGTATTCCGGGTGGTCAAGCATGACGCTTTCCAGCACGTGGCGCAGACCAGAACAGGCCTTGGCAGGCACCAGCTCTTCTTCAACTGCCGCCAGCGAAAAGAGTGCTTCACGCAGGGCAAAAGTGAGCGCCGGGCCGACTTTCAGGATGGCATAATGATCTTTGACTAGCTGGCGCAGAGCCTGCGGGGTCTGGTAATCCGTTGAGTGTGCTTCAAACACTAGCGTGTCAAAGGATTCGACCATGGTGCTCAGGGTCAGTGCCTTCTGCGGCTGGTAATCAATAATATTGATATGTGAGAATTCGACACCCGGCTGAACGACCAGAGCGATAATACGTGGCCAGAGGTGATTCAAATTCTGTTGTGCAAAAGCGTGACGATGGGCTTCGAGCGTGGCACGCGCCGCATCAGGTGTGGTAATAGCGAGTTCGCTCAGCGTTTCGTGGGCCCCGCCGGGAACAGGTACTTCAGTGCCGATAACATAGACCAGATCTGACTTGGCAAACTGCTCGCAACAGGTCTCTTCAGCAATTTTTGCCAGTCGGGCAGCACGCTCTGCCACTATCTCATCAGTCAGCGGCAGCGGATCGTCTTTGCAAGACATACTGCAGTCGAGATGGATTTTCTTAAATCCGGCTGCAACATAGCTTTTGATCAGCGTATCAGCATTCGCCATGGCCTCTTCTGCTGGCAAATTCTGCCAGCGATTAGGACCTAAATGATCTCCCCCCAGAATCAGCTGCGATTGGGGAAAATCGAGTCTGGCGGCAAGCTGATAGACAAAATCCCGAAAATCAGCGGGAGTCATCCCGGTATAACCCCCAAACTGATCGACCTGGTTAGAGGTGGCTTCAATCAGTAGCGGTGTGTTCTGTTCCCGGGCGTAACGGATCGCGGCTTCAAGAACCAGAGGATGTGCGGAGCAAACGGCATATATTCCGTGACCATTTCCCTGTTTATGTTTTGCCACCATTGTAATCAGATGTTTCACTTTCCTCTCCATACTGGATGATCATGACATTAATCTTTCGTTTGATTTCCAATAATCCTGCTCCATGCGCGCATAAAAATAAAACGAAAGATTTTGATTTTCTGATCCGTTTCACAAAAGAAACGTAATGAAAGATGCAAATGCGTCAGGAGCCGTCTGTCAGCGGATCCCAAGGGCTTGCATTCTGCTAAAAGAAAGGCCTTAATAGTCAAAACAAATGAAACGAAAGTTTTTTTTAAAGGAATTCTTATGATCAGTACCGATTCATCTGCAGAAAAGCGTATTGTCGGGACCAGCGAAAGGCGTGAGCAGATAATCCAGAAATTACGGCAACAAGGAAGCGTGCAGGTAAACGATCTTTCTGCCACCTACGGCGTCTCAACGGTAACGATTCGTAATGATTTAGCGTTCCTGGAAAAGCAGGGGATCGCGGTGCGGGCCTACGGTGGGGCGTTGATTTGTGAGGGTAATACTTCTACTCCTGAACCATCAATGGAGGATAAAAGTGCCCTGAATACTGGCGTCAAATGTCGAATTGCCAAAGCAGCCGTCGACCTGATTAAGCCTGGGCATCGCATTATTCTTGATTCTGGTACCACGACCTGTGAAATTGCCCGCATGCTGCGTCAGCACACTGATTTGATTGTGATGACTAACGGGATGAACGTTGCCAATACACTCCTGGCAGCGGAAGGAGTGGAGCTGATGATGACCGGCGGACACCTGCGCCGCCAGTCTCAGTCTTTTTATGGTAACCAGGCCGGGCAGTCTTTGCAGAACTACCATTTCGATATGCTATTTCTCGGCGTGGATGCTATCGATACCGAGCGCGGGATCAGCACCCATAATGAAGACGAAGCCCGGCTCAACCTGAGTATGTGCGAAGTCGCGGAGCGGATCATTGTGGTCACCGACTCCAGCAAGTTCAATAGTTTGAGTCTGCATAAAATTATCGATACCTCGCGCATCGATATGATCATTACCGACGATGGTATCCCAGCGGAAAGTCTTAAAGATCTGCAGCGCACCGGAATTGAAGTATTACTGGTGAAAGCCTAAGCGGTCGCGACGGGAGAGAATTCGAATGGCCAGCAGTGTGGCGGTTATTGCAGGCTGACGCATAGCGCCAGCCTGCAGCCAGTTAAGATATTCTGAGGCCCTATTCTTTACGTATGGCAGGCGACTAAAATCACGCCTTGAAGAGATCCTTCTATCACCCTGCACCTTGCCACTCAATACAGGTATATACCCGTCATACTTCAAGTTGCTCAGGGTTGCTTTCGCAAATCCTGCTGAATCACAGAGTTTATCTATGCTCATCACCAGAATTTACTCAGCGCCTACAAGCAACTCGAATTATTTTGGGTATAATCGCTACAAATTACCCAATTGGTTTAAAAGCGAAGATGACAAAACTCACCTTACAAGAGCAGATGTTAAAAGCAGGTTTAGTGTCCAGCAAGAAAGTCGCTAAGGTACAGAGAACCGCTAAAAAATCGCGGGTTCAGGCTCGTGAAGCCAGGGAAGCGGTAGAAGAGAATAAAAAAGCACAGATTGAGCGTGACAAGCTGCTGAGTGAACAGCAAAAACAAGCGACGTTAGCCAAAGAGTATAAGGCTCAGGTTAAGCAACTGATTGAGATGAATAGAATTATTATTGCCAAAGGTAATATTGATTTTAACTTCACCGACAATAACTTAATCAAAAAAGTGGTGGTCGATAAGCTCACCCAGGCTCAGTTGATCAGTGGCCGTCTGGCGATTGCCCGTTTAGTGGTGGATGGCAGTGGTGAGAGCCAGTACGCGATTATCCCTGCGGTTGTCGCCGATAAAATTTCCCAGCGTGACGCTGACAGCATTGTATTAAACAGCACCTTAAGTCAGGAAGAGCAGGATGAAGACGATCCGTACGCTGACTTTAAAGTGCCTGATGATCTGATGTGGTAACCCCAGTCTTCGCTGATATTTTTTCAGAACGGACAGCTATTTCGGCCATGGACGGGCTCTTTACTGACCGGGTGAACAAACTGTAATTCGCTGGCGTGTAGCATTAAACGAGGTGTCTGTTCCGTTCCTGGTAGTAAGAGTCCACCATAGAGGTCGCAACCAAGGATCGGATGCCCCAGCAGCTGACAGTGAATGCGAAGCTGGTGAGTTCGTCCGGTTTCCGGAATAAGTTCAACTCGGGTCAATGGCAGCGAGATAGCGTTCTGTCGTTGCTGGAAAAAGCGCTCCACCACGTGATAGCGGGAGCGAGCAGGTTTGCCGTTGATAGCGCTGATAGTCATTCGCGGAAATAGCGCCGGATCTTTAGCAATGGGCGCATCAATAATCCCTTCATCGCTTTCCAGATGACCGCAGAGCAATGCGCTATACACTTTGCTGACGGTACGCTGGCTGAATTGCTGGCATAATGCGGCATTGATAGCCTTATTGCGAGCAACCACCATGAGTCCGGAAGTGCCGAAGTCTAAGCGGTGTACCAGGCTACAACCAGGAAAATGCTGCACCAGCCGATAATGGACAGAGTCAATATTCTGAGGATTCTTTCCTGATAAACTGAGTAGCCCGGCAGGTTTATTAATCAGCAATAGATGTTCATCCTGCCACAGAATGTCGATTTCGTCGTGGCACGGTGGGGCAATAAAATCATCGATAATCTTAGACATCAGGTGACCAGAATAAAAAAGGGATGCAGATGATAACGAATTTTAAGCGGACTGACGAATTGCCGTAAAATAACACTGATACCGTTTTTTTATTCTATGGATTATGCTTTGTTGCTGTTACGATTTTTCTTCATAATAGGGCTCAGCTCGCTTATCCCGTTGATGTTCCTGCAGAGGATTGATGATATGTCAGGCGAGTCAGAAACGAGTCGCACAATAATTTATTATCTCATGGATAAATTCAAAAAAAATGCCCAGAACAATTGAATTAGTGATGAGGTCTCTGTTAATTTTTTCTACTATCGCCGTCTATGTTATTGATACGAAAAGCGGCAGACATAAGGTATAACGCCGCATGAAAATCCCAAGTAGGATCCAGCCACTGGTTGATGATGGCTTGATAGATGAAGTCCTCCAGCGCCTGAAAAGTGGTAAGGAAGCTGACGTTTACACGGTGTTATGCGGTGACACTGTGCGCTGCGCCAAAGTCTATAAAGAAGCGACTCAGCGTAGCTTTAAGCAAGCCGTGCAGTATCAGGAAGGACGTAAAACCCGTAACTCGCGTAATGCGCGTGCGATGCAAAAAGGTTCTAAATTCGGCCGTAAGCAGCAGGAAGAGAGCTGGCAAATGGCCGAGGTTGAGGCGCTGTTTCGCCTTGATAAAGCCGGGGTACGTGTTCCCGAGCCCTATATCTGTCTCGATGGCGTGTTACTGATGGAACTGGTGACAGATGCTGACGGCATGGTGGCTCCGCGTCTGAGCGATGTCACCTTAACCGAAGAAAACGCCATCACTGATTTTAATACCATGATCCGCAATATCGTGCGCATGTTGTGTGCCGGTCTGGTTCATGGCGATTTATCAGAGTTTAACGTACTGATGGATGCCAAGGGGCCGGTGATTATCGACTTACCGCAGGCTGTTGATGCCGCCGCGAACAACCATGCTGAGTCAATGTTTGAGCGTGACGTCGATAATATCACCGCTTACTACGGTCAGTTTGCTCCGCAGCTACTGAAAACCCGCTATGCCAAAGAGATCTGGCAGCTGTATGAAGACGGTAAATTAACGCCAGAGGTGGCACTTACCGGCCTGTTCGTTGAAGAAGAGCATGAAGTGGACATGGGTTCACTGATGGATGAAATCATTTCTGCAGAAGATGAATATTACGAACGTCAGCGTGCCATTAAAGAGCGTGAAGAGGAGTAATATTCATCCTTAAGAGACTGAATGCTCAGTCTCTCTGCTCTGTTAAGCTCCCGCTAAACGCTGAAAACCGTATCAGCGAAAGCTGATACGGTCAGTCACTGCGTGGCAAGGATGAACTTAAGGCTCTCGCCGGGATAACTGAGAGGCGTACTGCCCCATGCGGGAAAGCGATTTCCTGGCTAACAGAGCCGTTATCAGGACCGCCAGCACTCCACAGCAGAGGGCGGTGAGCATCAGTGAGTACCCTCCCCTGTCCAGCAAAATGCCTGCAGCTATCGGAAAGGTTAATCTTGTAACAACAAACAGGCTTGCCTGAAGACCATAATCCGCTGCGCGCCGTTCATTACGGGTAAAAAACATCATTAGCCCGAACATCAGCGAAGAGATCCCACCCATCGCAACTGCGACCAGGAAAATAGTCCCCATCAGCCATAGTGGCTGCCATTTCAGTACCACCGCCAGGGTTAAGGCACTGAGTGCCAGCAAGGCCGCCAGCAGATAACAAGGGATCGCTCTGGCTATCCCTAAATAGCGCACTAACCGACCGCTGAGCAGGCTGGCAATCGCTCCGACAATCCCACCGCCAACACCGACTATCCAGGCAACGTCCTGGGCCTTAACCCCAGAGTCCAGTAACAGAGGTTTCATATACAACCAGGCCGCACCGACAAACGGGAAGCAAGTCATCAGTAATAGCGTCCAGAGCCGGGCTTCAGGCTGGCGAAAAAAGCCAGCAAAGTCGATAAGTGGCTGATGGGGTATTTCTGGCATGGCTGTTGCAACTAAAGCGTCACCTTCATTCAGTAGCCCCATCAATAGCAGACCGATTAACAGACCTGCGAGCATCAGAAAAAACGGCGCTTTCCAGCCCCATAACCCTTGCAGTACCAGCATGACACCACTGCCGGCAATCGCGCCTAAAAAAAGGGCCATTGAGCGAATGCTGCCAGCCCGCATCTGCTCACTGCGGGGTAGCAGTTTCACCACCAGAGCATTCAATGGGATATCAGCCCAGGTTGCCAGCAGACTGATGCCCAGAGCCAGTAAGAACAAGGGGATACGATGCTCGAGTATCTCCTGGTCGCTGATCAGATAGAGCAAAACCGCCAGAGGGAGTATCAGGAATAAGACCCAGTGACTGTAGTGACGTTGACCGGGTCGAAAACGCTGAACCGGTAATGCCAGCAGAAATTTAAAGACAGCCGGAAGCCCGGCTAACTGAAAAAGCCCAATCTCGGTTCCGGACCATCCGTATTGCCGCATGGTTAGCGGCAGGCCCAGTAGCAGATAAATTCCCGGAATAACCAGAACAAAGTTCATCCAGCCAAATACCGCCTGATAGAGACCATAGCGTTGAGCAGTTATCTGACTCATAGTGCCTCTTTTCTGGCCACAATCACCGTGACGGGAGCAACAGGAAATGTCACTTGCGGATACTGTTCAATCTGGGTAAAACCGCTACGGGTCATCATCGCGGCCAGCTCTCCCTCAGCGGTGACATGGCAGCCTTTCATTCTCATCGCTAAGTAGTACGCCAGGACTTTACTGGCATCTTGTGGAGCTGAAGGGACTTCCGCATGGGCGCTGATAAATACCCCGCCAGGTTTCAGTGCTGTCCATATTTTGCTTAATGTCGCCTCAATGTCTGGCATAAAGTGCAGTACCGAGGAACACCAGATTAAATCGAAGTTATCCCCCAGAGAATCGGTTGCCAGATCCCCAGCGGAGACCTTTAACCGCTCACTTAATCCTGCCTTATCAATATTACTTTGGGCAACTTTGACTGTTTCAGGAAAATCGAATACCGCACCACTCCACAAGGGGTTGGCTTGCAGCAGACTGATAGCGATTAATCCAGGACCACCGCCTAAATCCAGCAGTCGGCCACCACGCTGAAACTCCGGTACTCTGCTTATCAGTTCACGGACAACACCTGTGGTGACGGCACGTTGCTCCTGTGCTATCTGGACATTCGCCGCTTTCGCCCAGTTCTCCTGGGTGGTAATAGCGTCAGCCGCCTGGCTATAAATCATGCCCGACTTTACCTGCTGCGCCAGCTGACCACCAAAATGACGCAGCCCGGTTAAACGAAAAAGAAAAGCGTCCCCCAGGTAGTGCTCGGCATCAGACGCAAAATATTGTCGCGCAATATCCTGATTATAATAACGCGCCGGATCTGCTGGTTCGCAAGCCAGTAAATCCATACTCCAGAGTAGCTCTAAAACATAGCCCATATTACTGGCGTCAACGCCAAGACGGACAGCGATATCCCCCGCAGTCTGTGGTTTATCGAGCTGACGGAATAAGTCCCATTCGAGGGCTATCCGTAATGCATCGGCTTTGACATTGGCCAGAGCCAAGTCCCAGTAAGGCTGTAGAGCTGCAGGTTGATTAAAATTCATAGCTGGCACGGACTCCAAATTCCTGGGGCTGGCTGTAAACAATGACATTACCGTTCATTTCGCCGATGGCATCGTAGTGTTCGTTGGTCAGGTTCTGCCCGTAAACGCTTAAAGTCAGGTGCGGATTCACCGGATAACCCACCAACATATTGAGCAGCTGATACCCTCCGCGCTGATAGTTATTACCCGGATCCAGATAAGTACGCCCTACCCCATCCAGAGAGGCATTGGCATACCAGCTATCAGCGTCATAACGCACACCAAGATGCCAGGTAACGTCCGGAGCGTAGGGATTTCGATTGCCGTCATAGTTATTACTGCCATCCCGATAATGATTAAAGCGGGTTTTATTGAGTCCCAACGAAGCATCAAAACTCCATTCTGAGTTCAGTAAGTAGTCAAGAGTGGCTTCTATTCCGCTGGAATAGGCTGTCGCGGCATTCGTAATCGAGGTCACTCCAGGACCCACTATTTGCTGGACCTGCATATCATTAATTTGCATGTAATAAGCAGCGAGTGAATATCTCAGATTGAGTGGTTTAATCAGCCCTTTCATACCGGTCTCATAAGAACGGACTTTTTCTGGTGAAAATTTGGGGTAATTAACCGTCGGTGAAAAGAGGTTATATCCTCCCGCCCGAAAACCTTCGGAATAGGTCAAGTAGAGGTTATGTTCTGGGGTCCACTGGTATTGCAAAGAGACTTTTGGAGAAAACTGGTTATCTTTCTGGCTCTGATTTGCGGCATATTCGGGTTTAACTTTAATACTGTCCTGCTGAATACGCCCGCCCAGCGTAAGCGACCACTGGGAAGTCATCGGCTGTAGCCATTGACCAAACAGTGAAACTGAGTGCCCTTCAAGAGAAGTATTAATGGTCTGAAGACTCATCAGCGTTTTATTGGTAAAAGAGACATTATTATCCGTTTTATCCGCATAAACGCCCATCAGCCAGCTGGCATCAAGGTAGTCGCCAGACAGCCTTAATTCCTGAGAGATATTGCTCAAATGGTACTTACGCTGCAAAAAGAACAGCTCCGCAGGCATAAAATCGGTGTCTTGCTTCAGCCTGTCGTTATAGTCTGTTTTTGCTGTGATTGAACGTAGCGAAATACCCGAGTCAAACTCATGCGCCACATCTAATGAGAAGGTTTCACCTTCTGAACGGTTCCAGCTTGGTGTTCCAGAGTTAACTTCATGGCGCGAACCGTTAACACTCCCCCATGCCGAAGCGCCATCCCGGTAGTTAATATGACTGTAACGCAATGAGATATCGCTGCGCTCATCCGGTGTCCAGCGGATAACAGCCCGGCCATCATAACTTTTACGATCGTCAGCCCAGCCGCCATTGTAGCGGTCATGAATAAAACCATCCTGCTCACGGAACTGGCCGGCAACCCCTAAATACAGCGTATCTTCAATCAGCGGATGTGAGGTATCGAGGCGTAATACGCGTTTATTCCGGCTACCCATCTCACCATCAACACGTAAATACGGGGTGTTATCAGGCTGACGTGTATAAATATTTAATACCCCACCTTCGGCATTTTTGCCGTATAAAGCCGACTGCGGGCCGCGTAATATTTCTACCCGTTCAACACCGACTAAATGATTATCAAACCCTTGGCTGGCAAGAACAGGAACACCATCCACAGTCATCAGCATAGAAGAGGAAAAAGCCGTCGCGTAGGATGTCAGACCGCGAATGACTGGCGGGTTAAAACCTGACTGTCCGGTAGCCTGAAAGCTAAAACTGGGGGTTTTACGTGCGAGTGTAGCGAGATCTTCAATGCGCTGACGCTGTAAGTCTTCGGCAAAAAAAGTCGACAGACTGGTCGGCACTTCTGCGGCAGACTGTGCCGTTTTATCTGCGGTGACAATAATCGTTGAATCATCACCATAGCTGAATGCAGATACCAGCCCGCAAAATCCCAGGCAGGTAGCCTTATAAAAAGGGATTTTTGTTATTTTAAATTTATTCATACGTTTATTCTCTGCTGAAAGAATACATGAGCGCTATCAGACCAAATAAGGGGCCTCTGTGGTTGAGCCATAGCATTTTATTTGATAACGATTCTCAATATCTTTTGAATTACTATGAAATCAGTTTTGTTTCGTATGAATTACTGGCTGTTTTGATGGTGAGCATTTCTTGTAGCGCAAAAACAGCTGTGCTATAAATACAATTGATAATCATTATCATTGGTGGTTTGTGAAAAATCACTGATAGCGCAGTAAGACAGGAACGAGGAAAGTGGTGCATCTTGAAGGTTTCATTGAAGCAGGAACAACAACTCAGTAAAGAGCATTTTCATCTCAATCACAGTGAGCTGACAGGTGCTGTTCGTAGTCAGCCAATCGAAAATTTGGGTGTCTGTTATTCTGACCAGATTGTCCTTGCTCCCGATCTGACCCTGGTACACTTACATTACAGCCCTGTCTGCGATCTAACGATTAATCAAGGTGATAACCCGCATAATAACCATGTTCTGGTGATAACCTTAGGGCTTCATGGTAACTCCTGTTATCAGTCAGCTCAGGCTTCTCCAACGGTCAACTTTAGTGCGGGATACACCACTATCAATTCATTCCGCCATAGTGCAGGCCAGCGTTATTATCATGCCGCGGCAACAACCTCCCAGTTACGTTTAATTATTGGTGAGAATTTACTTCAGCAATATGTCGGCCACGAGCGGGCGAGCCTGTTATTAGGTAATGGTCAGCTAACCCAGTTACGGCATCAGAAAACCTCACCAACCAGCCTTTCTCATGCTTCAGTATTAGCCCGTCATATGAGCCATCATGCAGCGGGAACAAACCGATTAGCCTTACATATGCATAGCCTGGGCTTGCTCTCAGAACAACTCGAGTCTTTATTACCACCAGAAACCACAGGTAAACAAAAACTGTCCCCTGATGAGGTCAGACAGTTAGAGCAAGTCCAGGATCTGATGCAAAAAAATATTGCAAAGCCGATAACGGAAGAGTTTCTTTGCACTGCAATGGGTATCAGTAAAAGCAAGCTCAAGGAAGGCTTCCGTTATCTGTTTAATTCCACACCGCATAAAATGTTATTAGAAATGCGTATGCGGAAAGCGCATTTATTATTGGAATCAGGCTACCAGGTAGCACAAACAGCCTGGAATGTTGGCTATCGTCACCCTAATAATTTTAGCGTAGCATTTAATCAGTTCTTTGGTTACTCACCAAAGTCAGTATTCCATAAAAAGTAATTTTCCATGATGCTTATGGACTTCACTATTGCTGTACATTAGCGCCTCCATTGAGAAGGCATTCATGTTGTCAATAATAATCAGATGGAGACGATCGCAGAGAACATTTATCAGCACTGTCGCTAAATTTATTGAACAGCAATCGAATGACTCACATCGAATTGAGACAAAAAAGACTCAAAAAACAGTTAACTATTTAAGCTATTACAGACAGTTAGCTTATTATTGTAGTGGCTTTTTTTAATCGCTCGTGAAGGAATACAGCATAATCGGCAAGTAAACTGTTTATAGTTTATATGGGTTGTAGCGACAACAAATACACCGCCACAAATACAACACTTAGTATGTTCAATCATGCCACACTCAATAAAACGAATCAGTGTCCATGCCCGCGTTAGCCCGAGCACCGGTTTTTCCGCTGAGTAATTGATACACTGTTCAAGATAGAGTTTATATGCCATTAACGTATGTTCAATCGTTCTCCCTGCCAGGGTTTTATGTAAAAATAAAAATACATTATAAAACATCGATGCATGAACGTTCTGTTCCCATGTCATAAACCAGTCGGGCGAAAAAGGTAATAATCCTTTTGGTGGCGAGCAACCTTTAAGTTCTTTATATAACCTTAATAATCTCCTACGGCTTAAACTAGTCTCACTTTCTAACACCTGCATACGCGCCCCAAAGGATATCAGTTCCATTGCGATATTCACTTCGGCTATCTCTTTGAGAATGCTTTTATTTTCCATTACTCTCTCCTGTTAGGCAGTTGAGGAATTGTTCTCTGACAGAGAATCGAGTAATTCAGTCGATAAAATAATACCGGTATGAATACGTTGCAGAGCATCAATTCGTGAGTCCTTAGTCAAACATTCAATCACATCTTCATTATCCAGTCTGAGTCGACTAATAAGTTGTCCGGTAGATGACAGTTTGATCAGCTGCGGTAAAGATAAATTTTTTAATATATCTATCGTTGCATCGGTTAAGCCTAACCGGAAGGTTGCCAGAAATTTATTCTCCCTAATGAGCCGTTGCGCCAGTAATAAGTATGAAAGATTGACATCATGTATACTTTGAAGCTGCTCGTTATAATCTATATTTTCCATTTTATTCATCTTTATCTAAGTAATTTCGGTTAAACCAGAGTGTCTGACTCAAGATAGAAAAGACCATTCTATACCCGTCATACTTCAAGTTTCTTGGGTGTTGCCGGCGCTCATACGGCGAATCACATAGTTTATCTATGCTCATCGACGGCCTGAGCTTGCGCCGACAAGCAACTCGAATTATTTAGGGTATAAATGGTCATCTTAATTAAACACCACCGTACTTAATAACTCCTTTTAATTATTATTATTTTTTTATTCAGGCGCAAGCATTCTCCATGGGCATGTTAAAAAGAATATTTTAAAATCAATTAACATGTTTCACATGATGAAATCAGATAAATACATTCATAGATGATAATAAATATCAGACTGCAATAATTAAACAAAATAAATTCTGTTAAATAATAACTTGATAAATAATTTAATAAAAATATAAAAATATAATCTCAATTATTTAAACAAGAATAAAAACACTCCAATGATTTCAACACTCCATCATGTTATTATATTACATGTAGTTACAAATAAGCTAACCGCAGACGGAATCATTTTTCAACCTGCCGATGTAGCTAACGCATTGGTATTTCTGTCATCCTAAAAAATAGGCTATATCTTTCATAATCATGACACTCCCATGTCCTTTACATTATGTGGCTCTTCTTCCTATGATCTCCTTTTGATGACTACAGCAATCTCCCTGCGAGGGAGATAAGATAAAAAATAATCGATGGTAATACCATGTCTCATATAAAATTAATCGACAACATTTTAAAAAAATAAATCTCATCCATAAAAATGAACCCATACCTGTGCTTCTCATGTCATTATTCGTTATCATCGAAAAAACAAATAGCTTAATAAGTCACGTTTTTATTGCATATTTATAGCTATAGAGATAATCAGAAAGAAATAGTAATAATTAAAAATACAATATGTCATTTATTAACATGAAAACGGATGGTATGTATAAAGTTAAACATAAAAATGCGCCTGATAATAATATTGTACAGTCGCACATTAAATCACATTACAAACAAACTCGATAACTTGGTTTTTGTCTGTTAGATTCATGATTTCAACTCAGGATGGCAGACCTATAAGACCAATATTAAAATATATATTACGCCATGATACAGAAGTACATTCCCCACAGAAAATTAAAATAATACTAGTATATTTAAAATGAAGTTGAATCTTTTCTTTAATATACTGAATCTTACTGCAATATAAACTAAAACCATTACACTTTAATAAGGTAATTTTTTATCAGTAATTCGAACTACATTCGATCCGGATGAAATCATTCACCCGGATTATTTATTATTGGATATGCTTAAAACCACGTTTCAAGCTGCGCGCCAAATACAAAGATACCGCCGCTATGATAGCCCGCGCTCCCCATGGTATCGGTGGTAGAGAAGTTATCCAGCGCCTTATTCCAGTTCATATAAGTGACAAAAAATCGAATTTCCGGGCGTTCAAAGAAGTCAGTCACGTTTTGCATCTTAAAGGTAGGCGCAAAAGTTAGCTTCGCGTAGCTGCCATTAACCGATTGATTGCCATTAAATCCTTGGGGGTTAATATCCATATACTGATAACTGGTTTCATATTGCAGGGCAAAGTTTTGGTTAATTTCCTGAATGAAACGTGAGTTAAAAGTTATCCAGTTATAACTATCATCCTTGAGATAACGGTGATGGCTGGTTTGTGCCACCAGCAGCGGCGCCCAGCTGAACTTGTCACTCAACGGCGTTATGCCATAAGAAGCAAATTTCACCGTCCAGGCATCATCTATCAGATAACCGTCAGAGCCAGGACCACGCACTTCAGCTCCTAATCCTTTACCATAAAGCAGTACAGTTTTAGACGAGCCCGACCCCAAACCGTAAAAACTATCACCATGATAGCCCAGCATGGTGTTAACCCCGCGGGATGCCGCTTTGTCCGTTGCAAGCCCATCATTAATACGCAGGTCGTTATCTTTGGAGAGCAGGCCATTGACCATCCACTGCCACGGACCCAGCCGGTTATTCAGAGATAAGGTATAGTTCTGGATAAAGGTATTATCCGCCCCGGTCATATTGTTATATTCAACGTTTTCCATGGACTTAATATCGTTGAAATTACGCCCATAGACAGCCAGGTTAGTTTTCAGGGAGCCCCAAAAATTCACGTCATATATTCCAGCACCGGTCCCCACCAGATTCATCATGTCAGAATCAAGCCAGTGGATATCAAAGTTATCTCTGTCCTCTCGCTTTCCTGCCCATAACGTTGCCTTCTGAAAAGCTCCGGTAAATTCTGGCATATCGCTCATTTCAACAAATGCCTGACGCAGATTCATCTGCCCATTAAATGAACTGTCGGTGTTATAGGTTTTATCCCACTCCGCAATTTTCATGTAGTAACGTAGTTTGGAATCATTTTCATACTGGTGTAAATAATTGATATCCGCAGTGACGTAGGTATCAGCCTCATTACCCAGTCGCCCGACACTTCCCCCCGTACTTCCTGCGGGGGTCATGGACGGACCGACTGTACTGGTGGTTCCCTGTTTGCCCGTCAGAATACCTGTTCGTGCATAACCGCCAAATTTGAGTTCCGTTCTCTCCCCTGAAGCTATCTCTTTGCTGAATGCTGGCGTGTTACTCAGAGCAATATCCGACTGCTGTACAGCTTGAATTTTTGCAACATTATTTTCGGCAGCCAGAGCACGTTTTTCAGCAATTTCTATTTTTTGCTCTGCCTGAGCTAATTGAGTCCGTGACTGGTACAATTCTTGTTCGAGCTTTTCCAGTCGAGCGTTAATTTCACTGAGCGTAATATCGGCGCTCTGTGCCGTTAAAGGCAGTAATAATGCACTAATAGCAAGACGATTAATTTTCATAAGGATCCCATAAACAGACCACCGTTACGCAGGCAGCAAGTGGCTCTACGCATCGTTGCGCATATCATCATTTATCGAAGAAGTTATATTTATTAAATAATTTATTCTTTATATCTAAATCATGAGTACATAATTATTTATTCACCCTGACGAATAAATAGGTTAAGACAAAGGAAAAAATAAATACGGCAAGACCCACACTAATATAAGTGAGAACCTGATAACGCTCATAAATATACATTAAGGGTGACAGGAGTACCGCCAGTCCATAAGAATTAGCTTTAATTGATAAAAAAGATAATACCATTCCGCCTAAGGCCGCACCCGCTAGCATGATACCAATCGCCCCGGTTCCGGACCTTAGCACAATACCAAAGAGTGCAGGCTCTGAAACACCCAGTAATTGCGTGGCGGTAGCTGAAATGCCTGAAGTTTTGAATGCGACATTTTTGGCTTTCAGCGAGATGGCCAGACACACCGCAGCGTTAGAAAAGCCGTACATAGCACAAACGGTAATTAGCGGATTAAAGCCTGTTCCCGCCATCAGTGAAGTTTCAATCATAATAAACATATGATGCATACCGGTCATAACGGCAACAGGATAGATAACGCCAATCAGTAAACCACCGATACCAGCAGGGAGCTCAAGGAAGTACTGGATAGCTTTAATAGCATAATATTCAAAGCCATGGACCAAGGGTCCGAGAACCAGTAACGCTATGGCGACCGACAGCAGGATAACCACAAAGGGCGTGAAGATAAGATCCATTGCAGCAGGCATAATCCGGCGCAAGACTATCTCCATTTTTGCACCGATGATCCCGGTAATCAGCGCTGTCAGAATCGATCCCTGATAGCCGACTAACGGAATAAACCCCGCAATATAGATGGGACTGACATTACCGTAAGCGACGTCATAGGCATTAGGCAGCGCCGGGGAAACCAGCATCAGACCAATCAAAAATCCAACAATGGGTGTACCGCCAAACTTCTTAAAGGCTGACCAGCAGATAAACGCCGCTAAAAATGCAAAGGCAGTGTCACACAACACCGTCGCCAGCGTTTTCAAATATTGCGGAATATCCGTGACGCTACTGCCAAAATAGGCCATTACGGTATCATTAAACAGCACGCCTTTAAGACCGAGAAACAGCCCGGTCGCGCCAAGAATCGGTACAATGGGTACAAAAATATCCGACAAGGTACGAATTCCACGCTGTAATTTACCACTACTCTGCTGGCTCATATCCTCTTTGCTAACTTCACTAACATTAAAGGCTGCAATAAACTCGCTGTAGACTTTATTCACTATCCCTGTTCCGAGGATCACCTGATACTGACCAGCATTAAAAAACACGCCTTTCACTTCTTTAATATTACGCATTTTTTCATCGTCAATACGCTGACGATCCTTGACCTGTAGTCGTAATCGAGTCGCACAGTGTGTTGCCGAAATAATATTATCAATACCAATGGTATCGACTATCTCAACGGCAATATCTTTATATTTAGTCATGTTAACTCACGCTTTAATAAGAATGGTCTGGTAAGGTTTCAGACAGGTATCAAGACTGTCGTAGTTGTTAAGTAATATCTCACCTTCAGGAACAGTATAAGATTGAAAGTGACTACTCATATTGGTGATAGAAATAAAACGTTGCTCGGCAGTGCTCCTTTCATAGGCAATAATATTATCGGCAACATTTTCTAACGGCGTAAAATTACCGTAGATCAGCGCCTGCGGAAAATCATCATTACGTAGTTCAATCATTCGTTTATAGAAATTAAAGACGGAATCCGTTTGCTGTAACTGATCCTCGGCATTGAGGGTAAAATCCTCGCTGGAGAAAGCCAGCCAGGGCTTGCAACCCAGATTAAAGCCACCGTTGACGGTATCAGACCAAGGGAAAGGAGTGCGTGAGTTATCCCGTGAACGCTGGTTAACAAATTCCAGCGATTCTGCGGGTGAAAACCCCTCGGCAATAGCACGATGATAGTTATCAATACTCGAAATATCATCAAACTGCTCAATGCTTGAACGACTGAAATTAGCCATTCCGAGCTCCTGCCCCTGGTAAATAAAGGGGGTTCCATGCATAAAGAAGTACATCGACGCGAGTGCTTTAGCACCAATAGCATTCTGGAATTGAGGATCAGGGATAAGCTTTGACAGGGCACGGGGCTGATCGTGGTTTTCGATAAAAGTCGTCCCCCAGCCGGTCTGAATAAATGCCAGTTGGCTGGCGAACAGCTGCTCTTTAAATTCTTTCACTGTCCAGTTGCGGCGCCGGAACCACTCGGAGCCATTTTCCACATCAATATCCGCAGCATGAAAATCGAAAATCATATCGAAATAGCCCTTCGGCCCGATATAGCTATCGTATTCGCTGAGCGGTACACCGGGTGCCTCTCCCACTGTAATACAGCTAAAACGCTGGAAGGTTTTTTCTTTCAATTCATTGAGGAAAATATCGATCCCGGGACGATTACGCGACTTACATTTGATAGAGACCAGCCCGTCCGCACCATCGGCAGGCAAAGAGCTATAGTCCTGGTCCTTTTTAATAAAGGTAATGGCATCCACCCTGAATCCTGCAATGCCTTTAATCAGCCACCAGTTGATCATGGTATAGATTTCTTCCCGTAATAGCGGGTTTTCCCAGTTCAGATCGGGTTGCTTTTGATGAAAGGTATGCAGGTAGTAGTTCTCTTCATCAGGGACTCTTTCCCATGCACTGCCACCAAAAATCGAGCGCCAGTTATTTGGCGGTGCGTCACCACAAGCCGGTTTAAAGATATAGTAATCACGATATTTTGAATCAGGCTGCGCCAGCGCCTGCTGAAACCATGGATGCTCATCGCTGGTATGGTTAACCACCAGATCGATCATCACCTGAATTCCACGTTCCCGGGCCTTGGCAATGAGGGTATCAATATCCTGCATGCTGCCAAAATCTGCATTAACCGCGTAATAATCGGCAATGTCATAACCATTGTCCGCCATCGGTGATTTATAGAAGGGGGAAACCCAAATCAGGGTAATACCTAACTGCTGCAAATAGGGCAATTTAGCAATGATGCCTTGGATATCGCCTACACCATCATTGTTGCTGTCATAAAAACTCTTCGGATAGACCTGATAAATAACGGCCTCTTTCCACCAGCTCTGCTGATGGGTGTGTGCTGGAACAGTCATAACACCTCCTGAATATGAAATCGATACCATATCGATGTAAAAAAATTTGCCTGACGATAACTGCTGGCCTTTATTTTAAATCATATGAAATCGATACCATATCAATTTAAAAAAATTATGCCGACTGACGAACCACCAGTTCTGACTTCAGTGTGGTTGCATCATACTGATAGTGCTGACCATTAATCAGGGCAATTAAATACTCAGCAGAAATCCTGCCCAGTTCTTCAATCGGCTGACTGACAGTGGTTAACGGAATATTGATCATCGAAGCCACCGGGAGATTATCAAAACCAATAATCGCAATATCTTCCGGCACCCGTATACCCTTGGCTGTTAGGGTAAAAAGCAAGCCACAGGCAACTTCATCACTACCCGCAAATATGGCATCCGGCCGCTGTTGTGGCGCTATCTCAAGCAACTGTCGGGCAATCTCCTGGCCGTCCTGATAAGTGTGCTTGTTACGAAAAATCCACTGCTCGTTAACGGTTAATCCAGCCTCGTTCATCGCCATCAGAAAACCATTATTTCTGCGGCTACCGTGGCCTTTTTGCTGAAAACTCCCCCCCGTTGAATAGGCAATATGGCGATAGCCTTTGGTGATTAAATAACCTATAGCGTTGTAGGTAGCGCTTTGATCATCCACCCGTACCACAGGCAAATTTGAGGCTTCAATACTGGTATTACACAGCAGGATCGGGCCATATTTTTGATAGTCTTCGATTTCATGGCTATCACTTTCAGCGGCGCAGAGGATCAGGCCATCGATTATCTTTTTCTTCAACAGATCAAGACCATTCTTCTCTTCGCCCGAACTATTGTGATTTTGAATAATCAGTACTGAATAACCCTTCTGCCGGGCGGTGACTTCAAGTGCATCAACCAGGCAGGCAAAAAAGGGGTTGGTTATCCTTGAAATCAATATCCCAATACGCTGGCTTTTCACGCCACGCATCTGCTGTGCCACGGTACTGGGTTGATAATCCAGTTCCTTCATCGCTGAGAGAATTTTTTCTCTTTTATCATCAGTAATATAAGGATGATTATTAAGAAAACGTGACACCGTAGTAACGGACAATCCCGCTTTCTGTGCCACATCTTTTATCGTTGCCATACTGTTTTATGGAATCGTTATCATAAGGTGACTGTAAAAATAGAGGAAACAGGACACAGAGAGCAAGAGAGGATGTTTTAAAGTATGAGCTTATTCACAATAAAAGTATCCGTTGGCGCTATACGAGGGCTTCCTGCATACTGAGTCGCTTTTCTGACAAAACAGATCCAGAGAGATCTGTTTATCCACTGTTGGACCATTATTCGCCCAGCTTAACCGCCTCTGCTATTGAGAGTATTCAATGATTAAAGATAAAGATATTGCTCGTGAATTTTTGAATAAACAATTTGAAGTCAGTGAGTTAATGAATAAAAATCTGGCTGAGCTAAAGAGTAAACTCTCTGCTGAAGAATTCGATATCACGAGAAAAGCGACTGCGTATATGATGGCTGAGATCCTGTTTCGTGCGATTGAACCCATATTAAAGGAACATCCCGATTTATCCCCACCCGAGTTAGCTGACATTTATAACCCGCAGCCTGCCGAATAATCCCTGTTAGTTCAGCAATGGCGCGGATAAGAACCACGCCATTCTGTTAGCAAACTGAGCTCCAGGCTCTGCTTATGACACAACGAAATTACAAGAATCCGTACATCGCAGAGAAAACCCAGCCAAATACACAGGAAACGCTCACTCCAATCAGTCCCGGGAAAATAAAGCTGTGATTAATCACAAACCGCCCTATTTTCGTGGTGCCGGAACGGTCAAACTGAATAGCCGCCAGATCGCTTGGGTAAGTAGGAAGAATATAGTAGCCATAGCAGGCAGGAGCGGAGGCAACGATATAAGCCGGATCGACGCCAATCGCCAGCGCAACAGGTACGATGGCAGCAAGCGCAGCGGCCTGAGAGTTCACAAATTTTGAGACCAGCAATAAGACAATGGCGTAGGCCCAAGGGTACTCGGTAACCAGAGTGCCTAGTACTGATTTTATCTCACCAAGATGCGCACCAAACATCGTTTCCGCCATCCATGCGATACCGTAGACTGCAACAATCGCAATCATCCCGGAACGGAAGACTTCATTTTTTGATATGTCAGCGGCTTTAGTCTTAGTGAAAATAATAATTAACGCACCGGCAAATAGCATAAAGATCTGAATCACTAATACCATCGATAGCGCTTTGCCATCTAACACTGGTCGTAATTCAGGGAATGCCCCCAGCAAGGCCACCACAACAATCGAGGCTAAAAATATCCACATCGCTACCCAGTTGCTTCGCGGTAGTTTTTTATTCAGCAAGGTGACGGTATCACCGTAAACATATTCTTTATTTTCTGGTATTGAAATAAACGCCTGAAATTCTGGATCCTTATCCAAATCTTTGCCGCGAAACCAGCTGAATATACCGATACATAATATTCCGATCAGCGTCGAAGGAATGGTAATAGCCAGTAAATCAACAAATCCAAGATGCTTTCCGTTCAATGTCACATCGCCCAGCATGGCCACTAGCGATACCACAGCGACCGATACCGGACTGGCGATGATTCCCATCTGGGAACCAATAGTACTGGCTGCCATCGGCCTTTCCGGGCGGATATTATTTTTAATCGCCACGTCATAGATGATAGGCAAGATGGTATAGACGACATGCCCGGTGCCGCACAAAATGGTCAGTATGCAGGTAACGAAGGGTGCAACAATCGAAACATATTTAGGGTTACGCCTCAGCAGCCGCTCGGCAATCTGGAGCATCACATCCAGTCCACCAGAAGCCTGTAACGTTGCGGAAGCGGCAACAACAGCAATAATCACCAGCATCACATCTACCGGTGGTTTTCCCGGTGCAAGGTGGAAGACAAAAACCAGTATAATTAAGCCTACCCCTCCTAATAATCCTAACGCTATTCCTCCTTTCCTGGCACCGTAAAACAGACAGATCAACACCACAATCAGCTGGATAATAAAATCCATAACTTGCCCCTTTTAGAGTTTTAAATAAACCGTTGTCCTGGATAATAAAAATCCACTATAGGAGGCATAAATTGATGACTTTTTGATTTAAACGATATTGTGGTGCGGAAAATAGCAGCGTTTTTCATAACAGTGAGGAAGGTACAAAAACAGACAAACAGAAAAATAAATATTCGCTCCCCTGATATTCGCTCCCCTGATATTCAGAGGAGCGCTTCGTCAGCCAGTGACTACTGGCCAGCCCATACCACTATCACTTTGTCATTCTCTGTTTCACGGATAAAACCGTAGCCTTCTGGCAACGATAGCGTGGTTTGTTTTCCCATACCTATTGCCGGATGCCGGGCACGAAACTGACCCAGTTTCTGCCAGTGCGCGACACTGCGAGCCGCTTTACCACTGACATCCTGCCAGTTCATATCCGAACGCGTGCCTTGTAGCGGATCGGACCCGCTCGGGCCGAGTGGCCGGGAAGATTCATCGCCGTAAAATATCTGCACCGCGCCAGGTGCCAGTAAAAGCAATTCAGCTGCTGAGCTACCGCCTTCCCGGAATAAACTCGTGTCATGTGAGGAGAGGTAACTTAAGACATTAAAATCTTGTAATTTTTCCGCCATTTGTTGCCAGGTCAGATCCATACTGGACAGGCAGTCTACGGCTTTTGCCGCCTGATCCTGATAATCAAAATTCAACATTGCATCAAAGCCGTGGCGATAATAACTGCTCTGCATCACGCCGTGGCCCCAGGCCTCACCCGTCATCCAGAACGGTGCGTTATCCAGCGCTTTGTCCGGATTCGCTTTTTTCCACTGGGCCAGGGCTTCTGTTGCCTGAGTTTTTAACTGCAGCCAGGCCGCCTGCTCAACATGCTTGGCGGTATCAACCCGGAAGCCATCGATACCATACTCGCGCACCCACTGGCTAAGCCAGTGAGTCAGATAATCACGTGGGGTATAGCCGGGGATCTCTTTTGCCAGCGTATCTGGCTTATGGCGATAGAAATTGGGCAGGCCAGACGGCTCGGTAGATTCCGTTTTCAGATCCGGCAGAAATGCCAGCGACATGGTTAAATCGTCAAAGCCAGGGCTGTTGTAATCACCAATATCGGTGCGGATCCATTTTTTACCCCACCAGGCTTCCCATCCCGCTTTATCGTTGAAATTGACATAATCGTTGAAGGCGTGCCAGCTCTGGCCCTTGCCTGGCTTCCAGTCGGTCCAGCGTTCACCGAAGGTTTTTTTCAGCTCATCTCCTTGAATGTACAGGGCTCCAAACTGAAACTCCTGCATATCGGCTAAGGTGGCATACCCGGTATGGTTCATGACAACATCAAACAAAATACGGATACCGCGCTTATGCGCTTCGTCAACCAGACGGCGAAGATCGTCCTCGGTTCCCATATTCGCATCCAGTTTGGTCCAGTCCTGAGTGTAATAACCGTGGTAACCATAATGTGGAAAATCACCATTGGTGCCACCGCCAATCCAGCCATGGATTTGTTCCAGCGGCGAGCTTATCCACAGGGCATTAACACCGAGCTGTTGCAGATAATCCAGCTTACTGGTTAACCCCGGTAAATCGCCGCCATGAAAGGTGCCAATTTCCTCAATGCCGTCTTTTTGACGGCCATAACTGTTATCGTTGTCTGGGTTACCATTAACGAAACGGTCTGTCAGAACGAAATAAACCGTGGCGTTATGCCAGTTAAACGGAGCACTATTTTGGGTTTCTGCACGCTCAAGTAACAGCAGACCATTACTGTCAGGTGCAGGTTGTAGGGTGATTTTTCCTGCGCTGACACTGGCAATATTACCGCTGTAGAAGTCACGGACTTTATCGCCTTCAGCAAAAGAGTGGCTGACATCAATTGTCAGCGGCTTGCCATCCCATTTTGGACACTGCTTTAGCAGAGGGGCCGTAACGGCAACCGGTTTATCTTCCAGAGAGACCATCAGCGTTGGCGTTCCCGAACGGGTGTCAATCTCCAGGATATAACGACCATCGCGGAATACTCGCCACTGTGGCGCACTATCATCACAGGGTACCATCGAGAGAACCTGATTCAGTTTGATAGTATCAGCAGGCTGCCAGCACTGTTGGTCAAAATGAATGCGTAGCGGATGCGTACCTTTTGCTACCTCATTCTGGCTGATAAACCGGCCAGTACCTTGTTCATTAAAAGCAGGGAAATCAGCGCTCGTCCAGCTGGCAAAAGCCATTCCTGGCAAGAGTAATGACGCAAGCACAGTGAGTTTCATTCCGGATTCCTGTGAAGGGTATTTAACTCAGTTTGCCCGTATCTCCGAATGATGAACTCATCCTGCTCGTGGTTTTCCAGGGAGGATTAAAGGGGGTGAGTGATCGAGTTCAAAAAAATGTCCGTGCAAGAAAGTTTAGCCCCGGCTAAATATGGCGTTCTAAGTCTTCCACCATGATCGGGGAAGAATTCCCCGACCAAACAATATGCCTCTCTCGTCGCTAGGCTGAAAATCTGTTACGTAAACAGAGAAAGGCCATCGACTACATTGATGCGGGAATAGAGCATCCTTAGATGCAGAATTTAATGTCAGTCGCAAAGGTCATAATCACGCTTTGATTCTGAACTGCACGAAAATGAAAGACGCCGAAGAACCCCAGAGAGTCGTGTATGACCTGAATACAATTGAATCATTTACTGATGATGGTAATGAGATCGTTACCTCACTCATCCAGTGTGATCGTGCAAGAGAGCCGATTGACGGCGATCCTCGATTAATCAAAGTGCCGCGCCTAACCCAAAATCATAAAACCCTGTGGGAATCTATTTGTGCTCGTACAGAGGAAACTAAAAACCAGACAAGGGGTGATTTAAGGGCTAAAGATATTGATATGTCCAAGAAATTTGGCTGATAGTTGGGTAAGTCGGAAGCGGAAAAGCTAGTTATGGTTGATGGGGAGAATATTGTGCCTATATCTGATTAGGAAACGATAATTGTCCGTAAAAACAGATAAATACATTAGATTTATGCCATTCCCCCATTTAGTTTTTCTATACAGAATCTACATGGGGGAATTTTGCTATAAAGATAATTTGCTATATCGATGGATTATAAAAATTTATAATCAGATTTTATTTGAAGGCAAAAGGACTATAGCATGAGCATTAAATATCTCAACATTATAAAATCAATTGAGATCTCAGAAATCAGATCAAAAAATAAGAATGATAGTAGTGAAATGAATATTATTAAGACTCTATTCTTAGCTATAGTAATAGTTGTAATTTCATTAATTTTACTCGTAATTAATCTACAACTCAATCATGAATGGGTCAAGCTAACCTCTTTACTATTATTAGCGTTATCTCAGTTAGTTATTATTTCCCCACCTTTCATTAACATTTACAAAAATCGGAAGAAAATAAAAAATATTTTTCAAAGACCATTTAATCACGCAATAAATATTAACATTAAAAAGGAAGCAATTATTGATGAAAAATTCTTACCAAAGTTAATATCCCTGGACAAAAAAGAGCTACAGCTAGGACTAATGGAAATAAAACATGAGAGGAATTCTTTAGAAAAAAGAATATTAATTATCACAGGGCCAATAGAAAAACTGGGAATGCTCCCAAGTATAATTTCAACATTGGTGGCATTATATAAAATAACTGAACCCAACAGTTGGATATCTGCTCTTGCTTATGGATACATAGGATTAATTATAATTTCCTTAATGTTTCACCAGATGTTGATGCGCTATGATAGGATGATTTCTTTAACTGAGCTGGCATTAGAAAAAAAATCACAAATTTGATCATCATTTAAGAGGCCATCGTATAATGGCAATTGAAAACAAGTTTAAAAAATCCATAATCATAACATTAGCGAAGCGTGCTGCGAATCGTTGTTCTAATCCTGATTGTGGTGCAATCACTAGCGGCCCTTCCAACAATCCAAATGATTCAGTTAATGTAGGCGAAGCGGCACATATCTATGGGGCAAATTTAGGTTCCGCACGCTACGATGCAGATATGATCACGACAGATCGAAATGCCATCTCTAATGCAATCTGGTTATGTGGCAACTGTCATAAATTAATCGATGACGACCCAGTCAAATACCCAGCAGGATTGCTTTTTGAGTGGCAGCGAGAACATGAATTTCGAATTTCTGAACAAGTTGGAAAAATAGCGGCTGAAATAAGACAACGTTATGAAAAGAGACATCTTGAAGAGTTTGGACGACTTAGTTATCTAGCTGAGCGGCTTATTATAGAAAAAAGCGACTACTGGGAGTATCTGCTTACTGCTGAAATGTTACGTCATGAAATGACCCCTGTAATACAACGATGGTCAGCCTTGAAGCGTGGATTATATGTTAAACCTACCACACCGATTAATGACGCTGACTTTATGCCGTGGTTACTTGATCGGCTGCATGAAATCCAAAACATAACCAATGCATTTGATGAAATAATCAATATCGAGTTCTCACGTGCTTGGGGAGCACCGAATATTGCAGGAAGCGATACAGATATCATAAATACATCGCGTCTCTTTACTGAAATGTGTGAAAGCACACTGGCATGGGAAGAAATGGTACGTTTTGCTCGAGTCGGTGAGATTTTTTCAGAGGCTCATAGCTTACTCATTGGCATTGCAGGAGGTCTTATTGAACATTCTGCAAAGGTTCCAAAATTTCTTATGGATACTATTGCTGACAGCCCTACATCAGGGATATTCGAATTACAACTCACCATCACACTACCTGATGGTTGGTCTGACAAATTAAACGAAGCAATAAAACGGGCATTACATGCCCAAGCCGAACACTTATAACCACATCATAGCATTGATAATTATTTTCGGTACTGTATGCATAATTGGTTTAAGCATTTCACACTTTTAACGAAAATTTTACTCAAAATAAACAGCGATATCGACAAAAAAAGGGTCACTTCACCTGCGTTTTTTTTGTGTCAGCAATAGTCCGAGAGCATCCAGCTAAATCTGGTGATTATTGGTATACGTTTAGGATACGGTAGGATGTATAACTAAAAACATATACTAATTCATAAAGGAACGGCCATAGTAGCATGACCCCCTCTGACCAATACCGAAGTTCTGCGCGCTAAAGTGTTACTCCTGATTACGCAAAAAACATTTGGCGCTCATTAGAAAAAGATGTCTTCTCTGCCATTGGTGAAATCCCCATACAGCAGATAAAAACCCGAATATTGGTCGAAGCGCTAGAACTAATCAAAGCACATGGAGCATTCGAAACGGTCCGTCGTCTGATACAGCGCAGCAACGAAATAATGATCTACGCGGTGAATACCGGTTTGATTGATACAAACCCGGCATCAGGAGCTTGTATGGTTTTTGAAAAGCCCAAACAGAAAAACATGTCGACACTACGACCAGAAGAATTGCCAAAACTCATTCGCGCTTTGGTAGACTCACGGACTTTTTTGTTGCGGGTTGTTCTGCCTGCCGTATAAGCGTTATTTGGCTATTTTTTATGGGTGTGTTAGCCATGATGAATAAAGATTATTTAGATAAGAGTAATGAAACCTACGCCTTCACCCATAATCAAATAACTAATTGATTTATATATTTTTATTTCCATATTTTACTGTGACAGATGAGTTCGTGCAGTTTACAAAATACCATATAGTGACACCAAAGGTGAATGTATGGATAAAATTCTAAACTACCTTATCCACTCGGCAACTCAGACTTTGTTTCATCTGATATCGCTACAGTCACTGTCTAAAACTCCTGCTGGTATAGTGACTTCCTTGGACGCCCTTCTATAACCGTTGCTTCTCATCTTTCAGCTCAGAAGCCGGACAGCGCCCTTCATTCCTGATTTACTTTAGCTCCTGCAATTTCATTCTTGCCATTGTCAGTGATGTTTTAGAGAAGCTGCCAATTTTTATCTGTGACAGGTTATTGGTCACTGGGCTAGTATAACGGCAGAAAAAAGTCTCCATATCCGAAGAGCAACAGAGGATACATAAATCACGGTTTTCCGATATATCAGGCTCATTTTATCTGTCATATAAAAACCGTATTTATAGCTAACTAATTGATTTACTGAAGCTGAGATCCAATTGCTGCTGGTAAGCGAGAGCCGGTAATTTTATATTAAGCTATGTGATACTTAATAAAAATAACAAATAAAATCACAAATAACTTTAAATTCAATGGATTAATTAAATTATGTCGATGACTGACAACAAAAATTTAGATGCCCACACCCCAATGATGCAGCAGTACCTGCGTCTGAAAGCTGAGCACCCCGATATCCTGCTGTTTTATCGGATGGGTGACTTCTATGAGCTGTTTTATGATGATGCAAAACGTGCATCGCAGTTACTCGATATTTCGCTGACCAAGCGTGGTGCTTCTGCGGGTGAGCCTATTCCCATGGCGGGGATCCCTCATCATGCTGCGGATAACTATCTGGCAAAACTGGTACAGCAGGGTGAGTCAGTCGCCATCTGTGAGCAGGTGGGCGATCCGGCGACCAGTAAAGGTCCGGTTGAGCGTAAAGTGCTGCGTATTGTGACGCCGGGTACTATCAGCGATGAAGCTTTGCTGCAAGAGCGTCAGGATAATCTGTTAGCCGCTATCTGGAGCACACAAAGTGGCTTTGGCTATGCAACGCTGGATATTAGCTCAGGTCGTTTTTTACTGACTGAGCCACAAGACCGTGAAACCATGGCAGCCGAGCTTCAGCGCACTAATCCCGCTGAACTACTGTATGCCGAAAACTTTGCTGAGATGAGTTTGATTGAAGGACGTCGCGGGTTGCGTCGCCGCCCGTTATGGGAATTTGAAATTGAGACTGCGCGTCAGCAGCTGATCCTGCAATTTGGCACTCGCGATCTGACTGGGTTCGGTGTTGAAAATGCCCACCATGCGCTCTGTGCTGCCGGTTGTTTGCTGCAGTATGTGAAAGATACCCAGCGTACTTCCCTGCCCCATATTCGTTCGGTGATGATGGAGCGTCAGCAAGACAGCATTATTATGGATGCCGCGACGCGCCGTAACCTGGAGATCACTCAGAATCTCTCAGGAGGAACGGATAATACGCTGGCTTCGATACTCGACAAAACCGTGACCCCCATGGGCAGCCGGATGTTAAAGCGCTGGCTGCACTCGCCGGTACGTAATATCAGTGTTCTGACTCAGCGTCAGCAGGCTATTGCGGCATTACAGGACTACAGCACAGAAATTCAGCCAACTCTGCGTCAGGTTGGGGATTTAGAGCGTATTCTGGCTCGTCTGGCATTACGTACCGCACGGCCACGGGATCTGGCGCGTATGCGTTATGCCTTCCAGCAGTTGCCGCTGTTAAATACCGTTCTGGCTGATATCGAACCCGCATCAGTACAAGCATTACGCCAGCAGATGGGCGAGTTTGCCGAACTACGTGAGCTGCTTGAACATGCCATTATTGAAGCGCCTCCGGTACTGATCCGTGATGGTGGCGTTATTGCTCCGGGTTACCATGAAGAGCTGGATGAATGGCGGGCGCTGGCCGATGGCGCCACGGACTATCTTGATCGTCTGGAAATTCGTGAGCGCGAGAAACTGGGGCTGGATACCTTAAAAGTCGGATTCAATGCGATTCATGGTTACTATATTCAGGTCAGCCGCGGGCAGAGCCATCAGGTTCCGATTCACTATGTGCGTCGCCAGACGCTGAAGAATGCTGAACGCTATATTATTCCGGAACTGAAAGAGTATGAAGACAAGGTCCTGACGTCGAAAGGCAAAGCGCTGGCGCTGGAAAAACAGTTATATGAGCAACTGTTTGACCTGTTACTTCCTCATCTGGAAGCGCTGCAAAAAAGTGCCGCCGCACTGGCTGAGCTGGACGTTCTGGTTAACCTCGCAGAACGTGCCGATGCGCTAAATTATAGTTGCCCGGTATTTACCGATAAGCCAGGTATTAAACTGGCTGAAGCTCGTCATCCGGTTGTTGAGCAAGTCCTCAGCGAACCCTTTATTGCCAATCCACTGAACCTGTCGCCGCAGCGCCGCATGTTAATCATTACTGGCCCGAATATGGGCGGTAAAAGTACCTATATGCGACAAACAGCGCTAATTGTGCTGCTAAGTTATATCGGTAGTTTTGTCCCTGCTGAACAGGCTGAAATTGGCCCGGTTGACAGAATATTTACCCGCGTCGGCGCAGCGGATGACCTGGCCTCTGGTCGTTCAACCTTTATGGTTGAGATGACAGAAACGGCGAACATTTTGCATAATGCTACCGAACATAGCCTGGTGCTGATGGATGAGATAGGCCGCGGAACCTCGACCTATGATGGCTTATCTCTGGCCTGGGCTTGCGTGGAAAATCTGGCTAATCGTATTAAGGCTCTGACGCTATTTGCCACTCACTACTTTGAACTGACGACACTGCCAGAAAAAATGGAAGGTGTGGTCAACGTCCATCTGGACGCCGTTGAACACGGGGAAACTATCGCCTTTATGCACAGTGTGCAGGATGGCGCAGCCAGTAAAAGCTATGGTCTGGCGGTAGCGGCTCTCGCGGGTGTGCCAAAAGATGTCATTAAACGCGCCCGACAAAAACTGCGTGAACTGGAAAGTATCTCTGGTGGAGCTTCTGCCAGTCAGGTGGATGGTACTCAGATGTCTCTGCTGAGCATTGCAGAAGAGATCTCTCCTGCGCTGGAGGCTCTGGAAACACTGGATCCGGATAGTTTATCACCACGCCAGGCACTGGAATGGATCTACCGTCTGAAAAGCCTGACAAAATAAGCGGGATTAGATTTCAGACAAAGAAAAAGGCGGTGATTCACATCACCGCCTTTTTCGCTTTAATCTTTTATTCCCTGAATAACGCCTCGATACTCAATCCCTGTGACTGCAATATTTCACGTAAACGACGTAAGCCTTCAACTTGGATCTGGCGAACACGTTCGCGTGTTAAATCAATTTCGCGACCAACATCTTCAAGAGTTGCGGCTTCATAACCTAACAAACCAAAACGACGGGCCAGTACTTCACGCTGTTTGGCATTGAGCTCAAACAGCCACTTTACGATGCTTTCTTTCATATCATCGCTTTGTGTTGCCTCTTCTGGACCGTTATCTTTTTCATCTGCCAGAATATCCAGCAGACCCTTCTCAGAATCCCCACCCAGTGGAGTGTCTATCGAAGTGATACGTTCATTAAGGCGAAGCATTCGACTTACGTCATCAACCGGTCGGTCAAGTTGCTGAGCGATTTCTTCCGCACTCGCTTCATGATCAAGCTTATGAGAAAGTTCACGCGCAGTGCGTAAATAGACATTCAGTTCTTTTACTATGTGAATAGGTAAACGTATCGTACGGGTTTGATTCATAATTGCCCGTTCAATCGTCTGACGAATCCACCAAGTCGCATAAGTTGAAAAACGGAATCCTCTTTCTGGATCAAATTTTTCAACTGCGCGAATTAAACCCAGATTCCCTTCTTCAATCAGATCCAGCAATGCCAGACCACGATTGCTATAACGACGGGAGATCTTAACCACCAAACGAAGGTTACTCTCGATCATTCTCCGACGTGATGAAACATCTCCACGCAAAGAACGACGAGCAAAATAAACTTCTTCTTCTGCAGTTAATAACGGCGAGTAACCGATTTCCCCAAGATAAAGCTGAGTGGCATCCAGCACGCGCTGGGTAGCCCCTTGCGACAATAGTTCGTCATCCGAAATATCGCCGTCACTGGAGTCCTCGTCTACAAGGGCTTTTTCATCAAAAACCTCAATGCTACTATCATCATATTCCGCGTCTTCGTTTAACTCGTTAACTTTCAGCGTACTCTGACTCATAAGGTGGCTCCTACCCGTGATCCCTAAGCAAAAACAAAAATAGACGTTTTGCGATTCATCGCTGCGGCAAATAACGCAGCGGGTTTACGGATTTTCCCTTGTAACGAATTTCAAAATGCAAACGTGTAGAACTGGTCCCGGTGCTACCCATGGTAGCTATTTTCTGCCCCGCCTTGATGTCCTCTTGTTCCCGGACCAGCATTTTATCATTATGGGCGTAGGCACTCAGGTAATCATCATTGTGTTTTATGATAATTAGATTACCGTAACCGCGCAGCGCATTACCGGCATATACCACGCGCCCAGGTGCGGTCGCGACAATAGCCTGTCCTTTACTGCCTGCAATATCGATTCCTTTGTTACCCCCTTCGGTAGCCGCAAAAGTTTCGATAGTTTTACCGTCAGTCGGCCAGCGCCAAGAAGAAATTGGTGCGCTGTTTGAAGTACTGCTGACGGTCGGTTCGGAGTTGTTAACAACTGGCGCAGTAACCGGTGCGGTGGCCGGTGCAGTGACCGGACGAAGCATTGATCCATTACTTGGCGACAAACTGTTAACTTTATTTTCACCTGAATTCTCAGAATACGTAATTGTTGGTCTGGACGCAACCACTGCGCTGCTATTTTGCGCAGCAGGGTTAATCACGCCCTGATCACGTGTATCCGCAGCAGTAATCGCGTTACCGCCGGTAATAGGAACACCTGATGAACTAACAACCTGTAATGTTTGTCCGACTTCCAGATTATAAGGAGCAGAGACATTGTTTCGCTGTGCTAGATCACGGAAATCGTTCCCAGTAATCCAGGCAATATAAAAAAGCGTATCGCCACGTTTAACGTTATACGTGTTTCCTCCCGTATAGCTTCCTTTCGGGATATTGCCATACTGACGGTTATAAACGATGCGACCATTTTGCGTCTGAACAGGCGTTGACACCGCGCCTGGTACCGACTGACTTTGTATTACAGGCTGCTGTACATTCTGTATCTGAGGCTGTGGGACTGATGAGGTCATTGTGGGTGGTTTGGTGACCAGTCGACTCCCGGTCGAGGAGCTTGTGCGATGATTATTATCACCAACGGAACTGATCGGCGCTTGCGTGTTATTACTAGAACAACCTACTAACCACAGGCTTCCAAGTGTTAACATCGCCACCCGGCGTAAAGAAAAAGTTGGGCTTCCCGCGCTCATGTATCCCCCAAAATAAAAACCATGACATATACCCGTATCCTTCAGTCTTTCAGCTCTAACCTGCAAGTAACCTGAATGATGCCGGGTATATATGTATAAAAGCACTATACAAAAACAGAGGAAAAACATGCCAGTTTTTTCTCAATTGTCCCTGCTACATCTCAACTGCTGGTGCCAGATTTAAGATAATTCGCCACGAATCAAGGGTACAAAACGTACCGCTTCAATGGTATCAGCTAAAAATTCGTCTCCGTGGCGACGGATACGTTTTAATACCTGTTGTTCATCTCCAACCGGTAACACCATGATACCACCATCCGCAAGCTGCCCGAGTAAGGCAACAGGGATTTCTGACGGTGCAGCGGTGACAATAATGGCATCAAAAGGTGCTTTTGCCTGCCAGCCTTGCCAGCCATCACCGTGGCGGGTAGAAATATTATGTAAATCAAGCTGTTTTAAACGACGCCGTGCTTGCCATTGTAGACTTTTTATTCGCTCAACAGAACAAACATGCTCGACTAAATTAGCCAGAATAGCCGTTTGATAACCTGAACCCGTACCAATCTCCAGAACTCTGGACTGGGGTGTCAGCTCCAGAAGTTCAGTCATTCGTGCAACCATATAGGGTTGAGAGATGGTTTGGCCAGAACCAATAGGTAACGCCATATTTTCCCATACGTTATGTTCAAACGCTTCATCGACAAACTTATCACGCGGGACCTGAGCCAGAGCATTAAGTACCTGCTCACTTTTAATTCCCAGGGCATAGAGATTATCAAGAAGCGTTTGTACTCGGCGACTTACCATTGGGTTTCTACTCCGGCTTTGTCCAGCCAGGAAGTCACTACTTCATGCGCACGGTGTGCAGTCAAGTCGACATGCAGCGGGGTTAGCGAAACATAGCCTTCGTCTATCGCAGCGAAATCAGTATCCGGCGCAGCATCGAGCTGATTTCCTGGAGGACCTATCCAGTAAACCGTGTTGCCACGCGGATCTTGCTGAGCAATCACTTTGTCTGCCGGATGACGGCTACCACAGCGGGTAACACGGATACCTTTAATCTGATCAAGCGGTAAATCCGGGACGTTGATATTCAGAATGCGTCCGGTTCTTAACGGTTCACGTACCAAAGCGCGCAACAGGAAGCAGGTCACCGCCGCCGCGGTTTCATAGTGCTTATGTCCGTCTAGCGATACCGCCAAAGCCGGAAAGCCAAGATGGCGACCTTCCATGGCGGCGGCAACGGTGCCTGAATAGATAACGTCATCGCCAAGATTAGGCCCTGCGTTAATCCCTGAGACCACAATATCCGGCCCGGGACGCATCAGAGCATTAGCGCCCAGATAGACGCAGTCTGTTGGCGTTCCCATTTGAACCGATATGTCACCATTGGCAAGCGTCGTCGCACGTAACGGTGATTCAAGCGTCAATGAGTTAGACGCCCCGCTCCGGTTTCGGTCCGGAGCAACAACCTGTACTTCAGCAAATTCACGTAATGCGCTGGCTAAAATCTGAATACCTGGCGCATACACACCATCATCGTTACTCAGCAAAATTCTCATCTAGACAACATCCCATTATTTTTTTAATTAATAACCGTCATGAGAGCTCTAATTATTGTCCGGTTTAATGGCTTCATATTCTAAACCAACAGGGCAACATGCACCACCGCAAGCGCTGGAAGGACAGGACATGATATTGATGTATTAGAAAGTCTGGTTCAGTACATCAGTACTGGCGGAAAACGTCCTGAGGAAGGACATTTTCCGCTTATCTGCATCAAAAGTCTGATACTGATAATCTGTCGGCAGGTGGGATACGGGTTACTCGGAAATATTGATCTCTTCGCCACCGGTGTTAATGAGCTCACGCACCACGCTGGTGGCGAAGCTCCCCGCAGGTAACCAAAATTTAAGTTCAACAGTCGTATCATCCTGCCAGTGCCACTGGAACTCCTGTGGTTGCACCAGCATTGCTCGTCGCGCAGCTTCAACACGCTCGCGTTTCAGCAGGCCTAACAGAACCGCTTCTTCAGCGATGCAAGCTTGCTCAAAAGCCAAGGCTGCGCCCTGGGTACCCCAGTCGCCGTCTCCGGGTAGCGATGCTGTGATTAAAAGCTCACCGCTATCAACGCGTGCTTGCAATACATCTTGCTCTTCGGGCGTCGCCACAAACCAACTACCACGACCAGCAAGCTGTAAAGCATCCCCTTCAATAATTTGGTTAACTTCTTTCTCTACTAGTCGGGTACTGACAATCTGGTTAAACAACGCGCTCCTTGTTGCAGATAACCAAAAACTCCGTTTGGTTCTGTCACGCAGAGGCGTCTCGCTTTGTGCCCAGCGCAGCGCTTGTTGTAAATTATTACCATTGATACCGAAACGCTGGCTGCCAAAATAGTTCGGCACCCCCACTTTCGCTATCGCTTGCAGGCGGATGTCAGCGTCATAGCTATCGCTGATATTGCGTAATACCAGAGTAAAGGCATTTCCCTTCAATGCCCCGAGACGCAATTTACGACGGTGACGGGCATGTTCCAGAACTTCACAGCCCTCCAGCGTAAAGCGACTCATATCCGGCATCTCTTTCCCGGGCAAGCGAACGCAGAACCATTGTTCAGTTATAGCATGCTTGTCTTTCTGACCAGCAAAACTGACTTCACGGGCATGAACTTTAAGGTATTTGGCCAGATAATCAGCCACAAAACGCGTATTGCAGCCTTTTTTACGTATTCTGAGAAGCAGATGCTCGCCATCACCGTCGGGACCAAAGCCTAAATCCTCGGTCACCAGAAAATCTTCAGGGCTGCTCTTAAGCGTTCCGCTACCGGATGGTTTGCCGTGCAACCACGTCAAATTTTGCATATCCATTACTGACGAGCCTTCTGTAATAACGCGACTGCGGCACAGGCAATACCTTCGCCACGGCCGGTAAAGCCCAGTTTTTCACTGGTCGTCGCTTTCACATTCACATCGTCCATATGACAACCAAGGTCTTCGGCAATAAATACACGCATCTGTGGAATATGCGGTGCCATTTTAGGTGCCTGAGCAATGATAGTGATATCGACGTTACCTAAGGTATAACCACGCGCCTGAATACGACGCCAGGCTTCACGTAGTAATTCCCGGCTATCGGCTCCTTTGTAGGCCGCATCGGTATCAGGGAATAATTTACCGATATCACCTAAGGCTGCTGCGCCTAGCAAGGCGTCGGTAAGTGCATGCAAAGCAACATCGCCATCTGAATGGGCAATCAGCCCTTTTTCAAATGGAATACGAACTCCCCCAATCACAATAGGACCTTCGCCGCCAAAAGCATGAACATCAAAACCATGTCCGATACGCATTACAGATTCTCCGTTTGGGTTAACCGCGTAAGATAAAATTCCGCCAGTGCCAGGTCTTCGGGACGCGTCACTTTAATATTGTCAGCGCGGGCACTGATTAATTCAGGATGGAAACTGCAATATTCCAGCGCTGAGGCTTCGTCAGTAATAGTGGCACCGTCATTCAGTGCGCGAAGCAGGCAACTGCGTAACAGCTCCAGCGGGAACAGCTGTGGGGTCAGGGCGTGCCACAGATTTTCTCGTTCTACCGTATGCGCGATAAGCAACGCACCAGGTTCACTGCGTTTCATGGTATCGCGTACTGGAGCCGCCAGAATACCGCCAATCTTACTGGTAGCGGTGATAGCGAGCAAACGCTCCAGATCGTCCCGATGTAAACAGGGACGTGCGGCATCATGTACCAGGACCCACTTTTCGTCGCCCGCCGCTTGTAAACCTGCCAGCACAGAATCAGCTCGCGTCTGTCCACCGAAAACGACAGTCACACTAGGATTTGCAGCAAGGGGGAGCGACGAGAAAAACGGGTCGTCGGGGCTGATAGCAATAATGACCTGACGAATACGAGGATGCGCCAGCAGACCCGCAACAGAATGCTCAAGAATAGTCTGGCTACCAATTTTTAGATATTGCTTAGGATATTCCGCTTGCATACGACTGCCAATACCCGCAGCCGGAACCACGGCAATAATATCCTGAGAGGAGTTGTACATGCCTTTCACTTATATATCCGTCAGACTTCAAGTTGCCTGGGCATTGCTTGCGCAAATCCCAGGCAACTCGAATAATTTTGGGTATCGAGGGTTATCGATTATTTTGCCCGGCACCTGCATTATTCGAGGTACGTTTAGAGGCATCCGGAACCAGACGGTAGAAATTTTCACCGGGTTTGATCATGCTTAATTCGTTGCGAGCACGTTCTTCAATCGCTTCCTGCCCACCGTTAAGATCGTCAATTTCCGCAAATAGCTGATCGTTACGTGACTTTAACTTGGCATTGGTCGCCTGTTGCAGCGTGACATCTTCACTGATTCGAGTGTGATCATTGATACCGTTTTTCCCGAACCACAGCGAATACTGGAACCAGCCCAGTAGACACAGCAACAGTAGCGTTAATTTACCCATCCAGCCCCCTGAAAAACGGCACAATCATCCCACAACTCTTTTGTTGACTCCACTGCGGGAACAAGGGTACCCGCGACATTGCGGTGAAATTTATCACAGAACGCGAGGTGATGCGCGTTTGCAGCGCATTTCGCTGATAATAGTGGGCGAAGATGAAGTTTTTCTGAATAAGTCAGGTCAATAACCACAACAGTAAGACACCAAACATCACTGCGACCAGCAATATTGTTGTCAGAGCACTGAGCATCAGTTTACTGCCGGACAAAGAATACATGGCAATGCCGATAACGACTGACAATGGCAGCAGTGCAAGGAAGAATGGCCAGGTGTAGAGGAAGAAAAACAGAGTGTTCAGGCCATACAACAAAAATGGCATACCGAGCGCCAGCAGCCACGATAAGAAGCCGATAATGGCACCGGGCACTGACCAGGCTTTCTCCTCAGGCGTAGCCATGGAGTCAGCTTGAGGAATATAATAATTCGAGCTGTTGCGCATAGAGTATTCGTGGCTCTGATTTCTGGGGGCATTATACCCCCAGTTAGGATTCAGAGATTGATAATATCCTCACCGCGTAACAGATCTAATATTTGAGTCACTAAATTTGTTACTAATTGTTCGCCGGCAAGATGTAATTCAGGATTGACCGGGGCTTCATAGGCAGAATCAATACCGGTAAAATTAGTTAATTCTCCGGCTCTTGCCTTTTTATAAAGCCCTTTGGGATCCCGTGCTTCACAAATTTCCAATGGCGTATCAATATATATTTCGTAAAATTCGGACTCGCCAATTAACTCACGCACTAGCTGCCTTTCAGCCTGGTGGGGGGAAATAAAGGCGGTTAAGACGACCAGCCCCGCATCCACCATGAGCTTAGCGACCTCACCTACTCGACGGATATTTTCTTTACGATCGGCGTCACTGAAGCCTAAATCACGACACAAACCGTGACGGATATTATCGCCATCCAGCAAATAAGTGCTGACTCCACGAGCGTGTAATGCCGATTCCAACGCTCCCGCAACCGTTGATTTACCCGAACCCGAGAGTCCGGTAAACCACAGTACTGCACCTCGGTGCTGGTGCAGGGCCTCACGCTGCTCTTGTGTCACTGCATGGGAGTGCCAGACCACATTATCATCATGGCTCGCCATTACTTTCCTCCCAGCAAATCGCGTGCACCCCAGTGTGGGAAGTGACGACGGACTAACGCATTCAGTTCCAGCTCAAAAGCACTAAATTCCGCTGGCGTCTGCTTAACGCTGTCCACAGGCTCACGAACCATACCCGCGCCAACGGTGACATTACTTAGCCTATCGATAAAGATAAGCCCACCGGTCACTGCGTTTTGCTGGTAAGTATCCAGCACTAAAGGCTCATCAAAGGTCAGGCTGACCAGGCCGATACCGTTGAGCGGTAAACTGTCCGTCTCCAGATGCGTCAGGGAGTTTATTTCTACCTGATGGTGAATAACATCGACCTGGGCACGTGTCTTCTTGCCGGCGATTTTGATTTCATAGCTCTGGCCTGGCTTCAACGGCTGCTCGGCCATCCACACTACATCAACTTTGGCACTCTGAACGGCCGTAAGCTGCTGTTCGGCATCAACCAGTAAATCACCACGGCTGATATCAATTTCGTCTTTCAGGACCAGAGTAATCGCCTCACCCGCTATCGCGTTTTCAAGTGAGCCATCAAAGGTAACGATATCAGCAATGGATGACTCCACACCTGAAGGTAAGACCTTCACTCGCTGCCCGACATACACTGTTCCGGATGCCAGAGTCCCGGCATAGCCGCGGAAATCAAGGTTAGGGCGATTAACATACTGCACCGGGAAGCGCATTGCTTGCTGGTCTGTATTCCGTGCTATCTCTATCGTTTCCAGTACGCTCAGTAACGTTGGGCCGCTGTACCATGGCATAGCGGTACTCGGGCTGGCAACGTTGTCGCCTTCAAGCGCTGAAAGAGGGACAAAACGAATATCCAAGTCTGACGGCAGCTGTTGAGCAAAGGTCAGATAATCCTGTTTAATTTCTTCAAATCTGGCTTCACTAAACTCAACCAGATCCATTTTATTTACCGCAACGACCAAATGCTTAATACCCAATAAGGTGGTAATAAAGCTGTGACGGCGGGTCTGGTCGAGTACGCCTCTTCTGGCATCAATCAGTAAGATAGCCAGTTCGCAGGTCGACGCCCCGGTCGCCATATTACGGGTATACTGTTCGTGTCCCGGTGTATCGGCGATAATAAATTTACGTTTTTCAGTCGAAAAATAGCGATAAGCCACATCAATCGTAATGCCCTGCTCGCGCTCCGCCTGTAAGCCATCCACCAGCAACGCAAGATCGATCTTCTCGCCCTGCGTTCCGTGACGTTTACTGTCGGTATGCAAAGAAGAGAGCTGATCTTCATAAATTTGCCTGGTGTCATGCAGCAGGCGACCAATCAGGGTACTTTTACCATCATCAACACTGCCGCACGTCAGAAAACGCAGCAGGCTTTTATGTTGTTGCGCGTGAAGATAGGACTCCACACCGCCTTCGTCAGCAATTTGTTGTGCAATAGTCGTATTCATCTGGCGGCTCCTTAGAAATAACCTTGACGTTTTTTCAGCTCCATAGAGCCTGCCTGGTCGCGGTCGATAACGCGTCCTTGTCGTTCGCTGGTAGTAGAGACCAGCATCTCTTCGATGATTGAAGGCAATGTCTGCGCGTTTGACTCGACAGCCCCGGTCAACGGCCAGCAGCCCAGGGTACGGAATCGCACCATACGCTGTTGAATTTCTTCACCCGGTTGCAGCTCAAAACGGTCATCATCCACCATCATCAGCATACCGTCACGCTCAACAACGGGGCGCGGTGCTGCAAGGTAAAGTGGAACAATATTGATATTTTCTAAGTAGATGTACTGCCAGATATCCAGTTCAGTCCAGTTTGATAATGGAAATACGCGGATACTTTCGCCTTTGTTGATTTGGCCGTTATAGTTATGCCACAACTCCGGACGCTGGTTTTTAGGATCCCAGCGATGAAAACGGTCACGGAAAGAATAAATACGCTCTTTGGCACGAGACTTCTCTTCATCACGACGTGCGCCGCCAAATGCTGCATCAAAACCGTATTTATTCAGAGCTTGCTTTAGCCCCTCGGTTTTCATGATATCAGTATGCTTGGCACTGCCATGCACAAAGGGATTAATCCCCATCGCCACCCCTTCCGGGTTACGATGAACAATCAGCTCACAACCATACTCTTTGACCGTACGATCGCGGAACTCGTACATTTCGCGAAATTTCCAGCCCGTGTCCACATGCAATAAAGGGAATGGTAGTGTTCCTGGATAGAAGGCTTTGCGTGCCAGATGCAGCATGACTGAAGAGTCTTTACCGATGGAGTACATCATCACCGGATTAGAAAACTCAGCGGCAACTTCACGAATAATATGGATACTCTCAGCTTCCAATTGTCGCAAGTGAGTAAGTCTATTTTGGTCCATAACCTTCCCTTAAGCGAAAAACATGACGGCTGCTCATTGTCAGCCGTTTGAGATTTAATCTAACAGGACTATAAATCGCGACTTGAGCCGTTATGAAATTACCATTTGGAATGAGACGTTCCAAAAAGTAATAACGAACTGGTAAAGCTCACAACAAATTGTGCTTAACCACCTAATTTCTTCAGGTTTAACCATAATTATCATTGGCTATCCGTCAGCACAGTTTCATACTAGAAGGCGTTAAAAATATCTCTATCTGGCAGGGTTTATGTCATTTCTGATGTTCTCTGGCGGATAGCAAAATGAAGATGAATAAGGATCTATCATGTTCTCCGCTGTACGACGCCTGCTGCTGTGCCTGATGCTGGGGTTTTATTCTGTTAGCGTTTTTTCTGCTTCCCCTCCTGTGAAAACTGGTGAGATTGCTGAACAGCAAACTCGCTATATTGCGAGTCATTTTCCGGGGCGTATGGCTGGAAGTCCGGCTGAGTTACTCACCGCCGACTATCTGATGCAGCAATTTAAATCATGGGGTTATCAAAGCGATATCCGTCAGTTTACTGCGCGCTATGCCTATACTCAGGCTGATGGTCAGCAAAATGAGCAACAGGTCACCGGCAATAGTGTAATCGCAGTCCATCCGGGAAAAGAACCACAACAAATTATCATTATGGCGCACCTGGATACCCGGATCCCACTCAGTGATAAAGACAGGGACAATAACCTCGGCGGCTTATCGCTACAGGGGGTGGATGACAATGCGTCAGGTTTGGGAGTCATGCTGGAGCTGGCGCAACGACTACGCAATACGCCAACGCGCTACAGTATTCGTTTTATCGCGACCAGTGGAAAACAGCTTGGTGCGGCCGGTGCCAGCAGTGTGCTGCAACGGATGAGTCAGGAAGAGCAAAAAAATACTCTGCTGGTGATTAATCTCGACAGTTTAATTGTCGGCGAAAAGCTCACCTTTATCAGTAGCCCATCAATGTCGGCAGCAGTGCGCAAACAGAGCCGTGACAAAGCGATGGCTCTGGCGCATCAGTTTGCTATTCCGGCCGCTATCCCATCCGATATTTTGTCATCAAAAGAGAGCGATTTTTATCGTGAGATAGCACTATTTGACGGGGCTGGTATTCCGGTGCTTTCGGTAAGCGCAGGGCGGGTATCGAAAAAACATTATCAGCCGCAGCAGCGTGCAGTCAGTAAAGCCTTTCCTGAAGGCACAGTACACCATCAGGCGGCACGGGATAATATGCAGTACCTGGACAAATGGCTACCTGGCAAAATCAAACAGCGTAGCCGTGATAGCGTAAGGATTATGCTACCGCTGGTAAAAAATCTCGCGAAAGCAGAAAAATAGTCCGATAAATATCCGCCCTGTCGATGACGGCAGGGCGAGTTGGCTTAAGCTTTACTCGTGCAATCCACATTCACGCTTTAACCCAAAGAACCGGGTCTCTTCTTCTGCCATACCGGGTTCCCATTTACGGGTAGTGTGGGTATCTCCTACCGATAAGTAGCCTTTGTCCCAGAGCGGATGATATTTCAGTCCATGCTCGGTCAGGTACTGGTATACGGTCCGGTTATCCCAGTCAATGATGGGCAGGATTTTAAATACACCACGCTGAACAGCGAGAACCGGTAAATGTGCACGGCTTCCTGACTGCTCCCGGCGCAGGCCAGCAAACCAGGTTTGAGCGTTAAGCTCCTGTAAAGCCCGGTTCATGGGTTCTACTTTGTTAATGTCGTTATAGTGCGTAATCCCTTCAACTCCCTGCTCCCAGAGTTTTCCGTAGCGCGCTTCCTGCCAGGCGGCACTTTCAGGGGCACGGTAAACTTTAAGGTTCAGCTTCAGCTGTTCAGTGAGCTCATCGATAAACTGATAAGTTTCTGGAAACAGATAACCGGTATCAGTGAGAATAACCGGAATATCTGGCCGCTGCTGGCTCACCAGATGCAAACACACTGCGGCCTGAATACCAAAACTTGAAGACAGGACAAACTCACCCGGCAAATGCTCCAGCGCCCAGGCAACACGCTGCTGGGCATTCAGTTTTTCCAGGTCATTATTGACCTCAGCCAGCGCGATCGCTCGTTCAACTGACGACAATTCATTTAAGGTAGTTAAGCTCGGTAACGACATAGGCGACTCGACTGTAGCGAAAAAAGTGGATATGACTGCCTGTTATCCATCACAGGGTAACAGGCAGACCAGACTGACGAGTCAGTCGGTATTAATCCCAGAGATCACGGGCTGGGTCCAGCACCGGGCGGATAATGCCAGTACGGATAGTAAAGTCACCAAAACCTTCTTTCGCTTTACGCTCTACGGCCCAGCGCCCGACTAACTCATCAATGGAAGCGAGGATTTCTGGTTCAGTGATATTTTCCCGATACATACGCGGTATCCGGGTGCCCATACGGTTGCCACCGATATGCAAGTTATAGCGGCCAGGCGCTTTACCCACCAGACCAATCTCAGCCAGCATCGCACGACCACAGCCATTCGGACAACCGGTCACACGGGTCACGATATGCTCATTTGGAACGTTATGCTTAACCAACACCTGCTCTACTTTAGTGACAAACTGGGGTAAAAAGCGTTCTGCTTCTGCCATTGCCAGTGGGCAAGTAGGAAAAGCGACACAAGCCATCGAGTTTTCACGCTGTGGCGTAACCGCATCCATTAAGCCATGGGCTTTCGCCAGTTTCTCAATTTTAGCTTTTTCGCTTTTCGGTACCCCGGCCACAATCAGGTTCTGGTTAGCGGTTAAGCGGAAGTCACCCTGGTGAATACGTGCAATTTCCAGTAATCCGGTTTTTAACGGCTTATCCGGATAATCGAGGATGCGGCCGTTTTCAATAAACAGCGTCAGATGCCATTTATCATCAATCCCTTTCACCCAGCCAATACGATCGCCACGGCCGGTGAATTTATAGTCACGGGTAGGTTCAAATTTGATACCTGCACGACGCTCTACTTCCGCCTTGAAGACATCAACGCCGACGCGTTCCAGGGTATATTTGGTTTTAGCATTTTTACGATCGGTACGGTTACCCCAGTCACGCTGAGTCGTTACCACCGCTTCAGCCACCGCCAGAGTATGCTCCAGTGGAATATAACCAAATTCACTGGCCGTACGGGCATAGGTGTTTTTATTGCCGTGTTCGATAGATAAACCACCGCCCACCAGCAAGTTAAAGCCAACCAGTTTGCCGTTTTCCGCAATCGCAATAAAGTTCATGTCGTTGGCATGAAGATCGACATCATTTTGTGGCGGAATAACCACGGTGGTTTTAAATTTACGCGGCAGATAAGTCTGGCCCAAAATAGGCTCTTCGTCTGTGGTCGCGACTTTTTCTTGATCCCACCAGATTTCAGCATAAGCACGTGTACGCGGCAGCAAATGTTCAGACAGCTTTTTCGCCCACTCGTAAGCTTCCTGATGCAACTCCGACTCAACCGGGTTAGAGGTACAGAGAACATTACGGTTAACGTCGTTGGCCGTCGCCAGCGCATCCAGCCCGACTTCATGCAGCATTTCATGCGCAGGCTTAACGTTATTTTTTACAATCCCGTGAAACTGAAAGGTCTGACGGTTAGTGATACGAATACTGCCGTACAGGGTTTTATCTTCAGCAAACTTATCTATCGCCATCCACTGCTGGGGCGAAATAATGCCACCCGGCAAGCGGCAGCGCAGCATCATGGTATGGCGAGGTTCAAGCTTTTGCTCTGCGCGTTCTGCACGAATATCGCGGTCATCCTGCTGGTACATACCGTGAAAACGGATCAGCAGAAAGTTATCACCATGAAAACCACCGGTGAGACCTTCTTTCAGGTCTTCTTTGATGGTGCCACGTAAATAATTACTGTCGAGTTTCAGTCTTTCGGCATCGGCCAGTTTACCTTCAACCACTAAAGGTCCGGGGTGTTTTTCACTCATTAGTAGACATCTCGCTGATAACGGCGCTCAACGCGCAGCTCACTTAAAAATTCATCCGCCGTTTCGGTATCCATTCCACCGTATTCGGCAACCACTTCCAGTAATACTTGCTCAACGTCTTTAGCCATACGACTTGCATCGCCACAGACGTAAATGTGGGCTCCCTCTTGGATCCAGCGCCACAGTTCTGCACCTTTTTCGCGCAGTTTATCTTGTACGTATATTTTATGTTTTTGATCACGAGACCAGGCCAGGTCAACATGCGTCAGCAAACCGTCTTTGACATAACGCTGCCATTCGACCTGGTAGAGAAAATCTTCGGTAAAGTGCGGATTACCAAAGAACAGCCAGTTTTTACCGCTGGCACCTTCATTATCACGCTGCTGCATAAAGGCGCGGAAAGGCGCAATGCCAGTACCCGGACCAATCATAATCACCGGTGTTTCGGGATTAGCAGGCAGACGGAAGTTATCGTTATGCTCAATGAACACACGCACTTCGCCCTCTTCTTCAAGCTGGTCGGCAAGGAAACCAGAAGCGCCACCCGTACGAGCACGGCCTTCGATTTCATAACGCACCACCCCAACGGTAATATGCACTTCACTTTCGGCTTCAGCCTGTGAAGAGGCGATGGAGTACAAACGCGGTGTCAGTGGACGTAACAGCCCAATAAGTTGCTCAGCGCTCAGTTCTGCCGGGGCAAAACGTACCATATCAACAATCGGCGTGGTGGCGGCATAATGCTGCAGCTTCGCTTTATCGCCAACGAGTTCAAGTAACGGGGTGTTACGTGTTAGCTGGGCATATTGTTCAACAATATTGGCAGTATTGATGGTCAGCTCAAAGTGGCGGCTCAGTGCCTCACTTAGCGGTAATGTTTTACCCTCCACCTGGACACTTTCATCACCTTTAAGCCACAGCAACTCAACCAGTTCTTTCACCAGTTCAGGGGAGTTATTATACCAGACACCCAGCGCGTCTCCTGGCTGATAACGCAGGCCAGAATCACCAAGATCAATTTCAAAATGACGAACATCTTTATCTGAAGCGCGTCCGGTAATTTTTTGATTAACCGAGAGTGTTGCCGTCAGCGGTGATTCTTTAGTGTATAAATCACTGTGGCTGGTGGCCTGATTTTCAGCCACCGGCGTTGCCGTAGCTGGAGCCGCTGCAGGGACACGTGCTTTCAGTCGAGTCACCAGGTTATCACGCCAGGTTTTGGCCTCTGCCTGATATTCAACATCAGCATCAACCCTGTCTAACAGGCGTTCCGCACCCAGTTCAGCCAGACGGGTATCGAAGTCTTTACCCGCCTTGCAGAAAAATTCATACGACGAGTCACCGAGACTAAAGACTGCAAATGCGCTGTCTTCCAGACGAGGGGCTTTTTTCGAGAACAGGAACTTATGCAGCGCAACCGCCTCTTCCGGCGTTTCACCTTCCCCTTGAGTGGAGGTGATAATAATCAGCAGTTTTTCCTGGGCAATTTGCTTAAATTTATAGTCCCCGGCATTCACCAGGTTCACTTTAAGATCCGCTGCCAGCAATTCGTCACGCAGTTGCTCACTCACACGTCTGGCGTTTCCAGTTTGCGAGGCTGAGAGCAAAGTAATGGTCGGAGTCTCAGCCACTGCGACAGCGGCCGGTGAAGCGACCGCAGCAACCGCGGCTCCAGGTGCCAGAGTCTGTTGATTAACAACGCCCCAGAAATAACCAGACAACCAGGCCAGCTGGGTGTGAGAAAGGTCGGTTGTTGCCGCCTGAAGGTGAGCCAGCTGCTCCTGATTCAACGGAAGCATCGTGGTCGGTAGAGCCTGAGTTGTCATGCGTTTTAGGATCCCGGTAGCTGAGACGAAAAGGGCTTATTAAAGGTAATGGCACTAAATTAACGAGTGAGTTAACAACAATTAAAGACAGGATAGCAATAACAAATAACCAAAATGACTAACCGTATTTTTAGATAATGGATAGCGGTAAAACAGGTTAATTAACTATATGATATTTATTGGTTTTTTTGACTGCCATCAGGACTTTAACAGCAAGAGTGAAACTGAAAAGGTTTAGTTAATGCGAAAAAAATTGCTTTCCGTTATCATCCGCTCGTTTTTAGTTTTTAGAGATAGGTTTTATGTCCACCACCTTGTTTAAAGATTTTACCTTCGAAGCGGCCCACCATTTACCCCATGTTCCAGCAGGCCATAAGTGCGGTCGGCTGCATGGTCACTCGTTTATGGTTCGGCTGGAAATTACTGGGGAAGTTGACCCCCATACTGGCTGGGTTATGGATTTTGCTGAGTTAAAAGCCGCATTCAGACCTACCTATGACAGACTCGATCACTTCTATCTTAATGATATTCCAGGTCTGGAAAATCCAACCAGCGAAGTGCTCGCGCAGTGGATTTGGCAAGAAATTAAACCCACACTGCCTTTACTCAGTGCGGTGATGGTGAAGGAAACCTGTACTGCAGGTTGTATCTATCGAGGATAAGTCTGCCTCAGCATTTAACTCAGTCTATACCCAAAATAATTCGAGTTGCCTGTAGGCGCCCAGGCAGCTTGAAGTATGACGGGTATATCAGGCTATATTGAGATATTTATGCGTCTGCATTGAGAGCCGCCAGTTTCGGGCGATACAGGTTTCAATGCACAGTCGGGTCGCATCTTCTTTCTGGCTTATCGGCTGCAAGGCAATGATACGATCGGCTGCTGGAGGTAAAACCGCCAGTAGTGAGTCCAGAGCTTCAATATCACGCATGCGCCCAACCGGGTGCTTTATCTCATTCGCACGTTCCAGCGCCTGTTCCAGCACATCGTAGCCACCGCGCATATTGACCTTCGGTGAAACAGTCACCCAAGTCTTCTCGGTACAAAGCACTTGATGCGTGCCGCTGGTTTCTATCTGGCAGCTAAAACCGTTAGCTTCCAGTAGTTGCGTCAGGGGGATTAAGTCATAGAGGCAGGGTTCACCGCCGGTAATCACGATATGGCGCGCGGTATAGCCTTGTCGGCTAATAATAGCCAGTAACTCTTCGGGAGTGGCTGCCGACCATTTATCACTTTCTTTGGTTTTCGCCAGCACGCTAAACAAAGAGATTTCACGAGAAGCGAGTTTATCCCAGGTATGCTTGGTATCACACCAGGCACAACCTACCGGGCACCCCTGTAGACGAATAAAGATGGCGGGCACGCCAGTATAAAAGCCCTCTCCCTGGAGGGTCTGGAACATCTCGTTTATCGGATACTGCATAATTATTCCGTTTTCATCATAAAAGTTGATTATCGCAGAACCTGACCCAGAGATCATGGATAAAGCGCCAGACAGGGAAATTGTGTGGTAGAGGGAAATTTTGACCACAGGATTTAAAAAGTTTCCATTTTGTCAACAACACTAACTATGGTAGAGTGTTTCCACGTTGGAAACAGGGAGTAGTCACGTGCATGTTGTCGCAAGAAAACCATTCATGGATGCAGCAAAAAAATATCCTAATGATTCAACCGCTTTATCGGATATTTACCGAACAATGAAACGGATAACTGTCAGTAATCCTGATGAATTAAAAAATTTTTTCCCAAGTTTAGATCGTATGGTTTACAGAAAAAAGTGGTGGATCATCGATGTAGGGGGAAACAATTTGAGGATTATATTTTTTACAGATTTCGAAACTGAGAAAATTTTTGTAAAACATATCTCAACACATTCGGAATATGAAAAGCTCATCACGTTTTACAGGAGAAACGCAGAATGATTTATAGCGAAGTAACCAAAGCAACAGACAGGCTGGTTAATACAGTGCCTTTTTTGAGCGGTATCCGTACCGAGTCAGACTACGAGGAGGCTGTCGCCCTCGTTGAATATCTATTGGAAAACAACGCTAACAATATTCTGATTGATTTACTCACTAGTCAGATTGATAAATATGAAGAAAGTGCGCCTGAATTCGCTGATTTTAACCACCGTCTGACATTGAGCAGCGACGGAGTTTCTCTGCTGCGTGTCATCATGGATCAGCATGGTTTAGGTCAGTCTGATTTTGAGAATGAGATCGGCAAAAAATCATTAGTCAGTCGGATATTAAGTGGTGAGAGAGCACTGACACTTGAGCACATGCGGGCACTCGCAAAACGTTTTAATATTCCGGTATCAGCGTTTGTCGATTAAAGGTTACTGGCTAAACTGGTGGGTAGCCTGAGCATACTGATGCGGGTTTCCAGACTGCTTCGTTGATATCCCTAATAACAAAAAAACCCGCCGAAGCGGGTTTATCAGTCTGTAAATTAGCAGCGCAGATTACTGGCCTTTAACTTCTTTCAGACCATTGAATGGTGCTGCGTCGCCCAGAGCTTCTTCGATACGAATCAGCTGGTTGTACTTAGCAACACGGTCAGAACGGCTCATAGAACCAGTTTTGATCTGGCCAGCTGCAGTACCGACCGCGAGGTCAGCGATGGTTGCATCTTCAGTTTCGCCTGAACGGTGAGAGATAACAGCGGTGTAGCCTGCATCTTTCGCCATTTTAATTGCAGCCAGAGTTTCGGTCAGAGAACCGATCTGGTTGAATTTGATAAGGATTGAGTTAGCAATGCCTTTATCAATACCTTCTTTCAGGATTTTGGTGTTGGTTACGAACAGATCGTCACCAACCAGCTGGATTTTGTCGCCCATAACTTTGGTCTGGTAAGCAAAACCAGCCCAGTCAGATTCGTCCAGACCGTCTTCGATAGAAACGATTGGATATTCTTTAGTCAGGTCTTCCAGGAAGTGAGTAAACTCTTCTGAAGTGAAGGCTTTGTTGCCTTCGCCAGCCAGAACATATTTACCATCTTTGTAGAACTCAGACGCTGCACAGTCCATTGCCAGGGTAATATCTTTGCCCAGCTCGTAGCCTGCTGCTTTAACTGCTTCAGCGATTACAGCCAGAGCTTCAGCGTTTGAACCCAGGTTTGGAGCATAACCACCTTCATCACCTACAGCAGTACCCATGCCTTTAGACTTCAGCACTTTTGCCAGGTGGTGGAATACTTCAGAACCCATACGTACGGCTTCTTTCAGAGTTTTAGCGCCAACAGGCTGGATCATGAACTCTTGGATGTCGACGTTGTTGTCGGCATGCTCGCCACCGTTGATGATGTTCATCATTGGCAGAGGCATAGAGTATTTACCTGGAGTACCGTTCAGTTCTGCGATGTGAGCGTAAAGCGGCAGGCCTTTAGAGGCAGCAGCAGCTTTAGCAGCAGCCAGAGAAACAGCCAGAATCGCGTTAGCACCAAATTTAGATTTGTTCTCAGTACCGTCGAGATCAATCATGATTTTATCGATGTTAGCCTGATCTTTAGCATCTTTGCCGATCAGTGCTTCAGCGATTGGGCCATTTACTGCGCCAATTGCTTTCAGAACGCCTTTACCCAGGAAACGAGACTTGTCGCCATCGCGCAGTTCCAGAGCTTCACGAGAACCGGTAGAAGCGCCTGATGGTGCAGCAGCCAAACCTACAAAACCACCTTCCAGGTGAACTTCAGCTTCAACAGTCGGGTTACCGCGGGAGTCAATGATTTCACGACCGATAACTTTCACAATTTTGGACATAATCAGTATTCCTCAATTCACAATGTTAAACTAAAACTCCAGACAAACAACGCGCGATAATGTCGCGCGTTGCTGTGCTTACTCTATGCCTACTTCACCTGGCGCTTCTGATACTCACCGGCGGCTTTAACAAAGCCTGCAAACAGTGGGTGCCCGTCACGTGGGGTCGACGTGAATTCTGGGTGGAACTGGCAGGCAACAAACCACGGATGATCCGGAAGTTCGATTATCTCTACCAGTTGGTCATCACCAGAACGACCTGCAACACGAAGACCTGCGGCTTCAATTGGCTTCAACAACATGTTGTTGACTTCATAACGATGACGATGACGCTCAATAATCGTTGGCTCATTGTACATCTGGCGAACCAGGCTACCGTCAACCAGCTGACACTGCTGGCCACCCAGGCGCATGGTTCCACCTAAATCGCTGCTTTCAGTACGCACTTCCACGTTGCCGTCTTCATCGCGCCACTCGGTGATCAACGCAACCACCGGGTACTTACAGTCTGGCACAAATTCTGTAGAGTTGGCATTTTCCATGCCAGCAACGTTACGTGCGAACTCAATCAGAGCTACCTGCATCCCTAAGCAAATGCCGAGATAGGGAATTTTATTCTCACGCGCATAGCGCGCAGTAGCAATTTTGCCTTCCACACCACGGTAACCGAAGCCACCAGGGATAAGAATAGCATCCAGCCCTTTTAAGATTTCAACGCCACGCGTTTCGACATCTTGCGAGTCAATCAGCTTGATGTTCACCGTCAGGCGATTTTTAAGTCCGCCATGTTTCAGTGCTTCAATAACTGACTTATACGCGTCTGGCAGCTCGATATATTTACCCACCATACCGATGGTAATTTCACCGGTTGGATTAGCTTCCTGGTAAATAACCTGTTCCCATTCGGTCAGGTCGGCTTCCGGACAAGTTAAGCTGAATCGTTTACAAATATAATCGTCCAGGCCCTGTGATTTCAACAGTCCTGGAATTTTATAAATAGAATCGATATCTTTCAGAGAGATTACCGCTTTCTCCGGGACGTTACAGAACAATGCAATCTTGGCACGTTCGTTAGCCGGTACGGTACGATCAGAACGACAAATCAATACATCGGGCTGAATACCAATCGACAGCAGTTCTTTAACAGAGTGCTGAGTCGGTTTAGTTTTCACTTCGCCCGCTGCTGCCAGGTAAGGCACCAGGGTTAAATGCATGTAGAGAGTATGTTCGCGGCCAACTTCGACGGCCATCTGGCGGATCGCTTCAAGGAATGGCAGGGATTCAATATCACCTACAGTACCGCCGATTTCGACCAGGACTACGTCATAGCCTTCGCCGCCTTCCAGAATACGCTCTTTAATCGCGTTAGTGATATGAGGAATAACCTGTACGGTTGCTCCCAGATAATCACCACGGCGCTCTTTGCGCAACACTTCGGAATAGATACGACCCGTCGTAAAGTTATTACGGCGGCTAGTTTTGGTGCGAATAAAACGTTCGTAGTGACCCAAATCAAGGTCGGTTTCAGCGCCGTCTTCGGTAACGAACACTTCCCCATGTTGAATAGGGCTCATGGTACCCGGATCGACGTTGATGTACGGATCGAGTTTCATGATGGATACGTTGAGGCCACGGGCTTCAAGAATAGCTGCGAGAGAGGCTGCGGCAATGCCTTTACCCAGAGAGGAAACGACCCCGCCGGTCACAAAAATATAGTTCGTTGTCATGCTGAACCTGAGAAGTTAGGTTTAAAGACGATGGAGTACCAGGACGGGAAAGTAGTATACCCGAACAGGGCAGATGCCACAAATTTTCATTTGCAGGCAGGTGCCTGTTGTTCGGTAACTAGTTGTATTTTTAGCGAAAAATGATTGATTTTGGTTCTATTTCTCGCCCGTCACAGCCATCATGCTGATATGTCGCTATTTATCGTCCGCCAATTTCATTTTTTCCTGGCGTTTAACCTGCTGCCAGGCCTCTTCCATCACGTCCAGGCTGGTTTCTTCCATCTTCAACCCCTGCGCCGCAATGATAGCCTCAACCTGTCGGAAGCGAGATTCGAATTTACGGTTTGCTTTCTGAAGCGCGGTTTCAGCTTTCGTCCCCAGGTGACGAGCAAGATTGACGGTTGCAAACAGTAAGTCACCGACCTCTTCTTCCAGCTTGTCTTCATCAACGACGGCCTGACGCGCTTCGAACATCACTTCATCAATTTCTTCATGCACCTTGTCCAGCACCGGGCCAAGGGTTTTCCAGTCAAAACCGACAGTAGAGCAACGTTTTTGAATTTTTTGTGCCCGCATCAGCGCCGGAAAAGCTTCAGGAATATCATCAAGAACAGAATGCTGCGCTTTTTGCGCTCGCTCATCACGTTTAATATTTTCCCACTGAGATAACACCTTCTGGCTGGTATTTACCTCGCTATTGGCGAAAATAGGCGCATGTCGACGTTCTAACTTGTCACTGATAGCCTGGCAGACATCTTCAAAATTAAACTGCCCCTGTTCCTGGCCTATCTGAGCGTAAAATACCACCTGAAACAGTAAGTCGCCCAGCTCTTCACGCAGGCCGTTGATGTCATTACGATGAATCGCATCCAGTACTTCATAGGCCTCTTCCAGCGTAAAAGGGGCCAGTGTTTCATTGGTTTGAACTTTGTCCCACGGACAACCGTTCTCGGGATCTCGCAGACGCTGCATAATACCGAGCAGACGGTTTAACTGACTCATGATCAATCCTTAAAAAAAATACCTCAGGCCAGGAGACTCTAAGAGTCCCCTACCCCATTAATCCTGTACTAACCGTGCAGCCGTCGGGCATCAATAATATCCGGAACTTGATTCAGTTTCCCTAACACCCGGCCTAATACTTGCAGGTTATAAATCTCAATATTCATATCAATGGTCGCCAGCTGCTGCTTGGTATCACTCCGGCTAGCCACGCCTAAAACGTTGACCTTCTCGTTGGCGAGGATCGTGGTGATATCACGCAGTAAGCCACTTCGGTCATTGGCAGTAACGCGCACCACCAGAGAATAGCCACTTGAATAACTTTCCCCCCAGACTGCATCCACAATACGTTCTGGCGCATGAGATTTCAGTTCTGCCAGTTGGTCACAGTCTGCCTGATGGATAGAGATACCGCGCCCCTGAGTGATAAAACCAATAATTTCATCACCTGGAATAGGCTGGCAGCAGCGGGCAATATGGTGCATCAGATTGCCCACGCCTTCAACCACCACCCGGCCATCATCTTTTCGCTGGGATTGCTGTGGTGAGTAACTTTTCTGCTGTAGCTGACGCAGCGCTGCGGCATCCTGCTCTTCCGCGCTGGGTTTATTAAACTTCGCTTGCAGATAGTTACTCATCTGGTTAAGACGAATATCGCCTCCGCCAATCGCTGCCAGTAACTCCTCCATTTCATTGAAGTTATAACGTGGAAGTAATGTCTTCTCCGCTTCTTTCAGGCTGACACCGAGGCGTTCAATTTCATCATCGAGGATCTGCCGGCCGGCCAGAATATTCTTGTCCCGGTCTTGCTTGCGGAACCAGTTATGAATTTTTGCCCGGCCACGACTGGTGGTAATGTAACCGAGGTTTGGGTTGAGCCAGTCACGACTTGGGTTAGGCTGTTTCTGGGTGATGACTTCAATTTGATCGCCCATTTGCAGCTGATAGGTGAACGGCACAATGCGTCCGCCAATTTTGGCACCAATGCAGCGATGCCCGACATCACTATGAATATGATAGGCAAAGTCCAGCGGCGTCGATCCTGTCGGCAAGTCGACCACATCCCCTTTCGGCGTAAATACATAAACTCGGTCGTCAAATACCTGGCTGCGGACTTCATCAAGCATTTCACCTGAGTCGGACATCTCTTCCTGCCAGGCAATCAGTTTACGTAACCAGGCTATACGATCTTCATGCCCGGTACTGCCGCTACGAGAGTTGCCTTCCTTATATTTCCAGTGAGCCGCGACCCCCAGCTCAGACTCTTCATGCATCTGTCGGGTGCGGATCTGAATTTCAATCGTCTTACCATTTGGACCAAGTACTACGGTATGAATCGACTGGTAGCCATTTGGCTTCGGATTAGCGACGTAGTCGTCAAACTCATCCGGCAAATGGCGGAAATGGGTGTGAACAATGCCTAAGGCGGCATAACAATCTTGTAAGCGTTCAGCAACGACTCGGACAGCACGGACGTCAAACAGCTCATCAAAAGCCAGATGCTTTTTCTGCATTTTGCGCCAGATACTGTAAATATGCTTAGGCCGACCATAAACTTCCGCTTTTACGCCTTCTTCCTTCATTGATGAGCGCAGCATCGCGACAAACTCATCAATATAGTGCTCTCGGTCAATACGCCGTTCATGCAGTAGTTTTGCTATGCGTTTGTATTCATCCGGGTGTAAATAACGGAAGCAGTAGTCCTCCATTTCCCATTTTAGCTGACCAATCCCCAGACGGTTTGCCAGCGGCGCATAGATGTTAGTACATTCTTTAGCCACCAGAACGCGTTCATCTTCAGGAGCATCTTTCACTTCACGCAGATGAGCAATACGTTCTGCAAGCTTAATCACCACACAGCGGAAATCATCCACCATGGCCAGCAGCATGCGTCGAACATTATCGACTTGCTCGGAGGAAACGGAGTCATTATGAGTGGCTTTAAGATGACGGATGGCATCGATGTCGCGAACCCCATGGATCAGCATCACCACGGGTTTTCCTACGCTTTCCAGCATCACTTCTTCAGTGACGACTCCGGCATCAATCAGGGGAAATAACAGTGCTGCGCGTAACGTTTCGTTATCCATGCTCAGCATAGAGAGAATTTCAACCATCTCAACGCCACGCCACAATAACAAGTCGGCATCAGGATGCCCTTTGGTCTGACTTTCACAATACGACCATGTTTCGGCCAGGCGCTCACACGACTGCTGGTTTGAAATCCCGAGGCTTGCTATCCATTTTTCAGGCGCAAATTCGCCAGCTTTATTGAGATGT